>Ga0222427_100183_pt1 | contig 157599 bp, 161 predicted proteins | sample 2B20Ametagenome_FD_182890 | JGI IMG/M metagenome (GOLD analysis project Ga0222427, IMG submission 182890) | Enriched microbial communities from leaf-cutter ant dump, University of Wisconsin, Madison, United States - 2B20A (version 2) | ecosystem: Environmental > Terrestrial > Nest > Insects... | reverse complement strand
GGGGGCCGCCCCACCGCCGGGCCGTCCCAAGGTGGGGCAGCCCCCTCGGGGGGCAGCAAGCGCGCAACGCGCGCGCAGCGTGGGGGCCGCCCCACCGCCGGGCCGTCCCAAGGTGGGGCAGCCCCCTCGGGGGGCAGCAAGCGCGCAACGCGCGCGCAGCGTGGGGGCCGCCCCACCGCCGGGCCGTCCCAAGGTGGGGCAGCCCCCTCGGGGGGCAGCAAGCGCGCAACGCGCGCGCAGCGTGGGGGCCGCCCCACCGCCGGGCCGTCCCAAGGTGGGGCAGCCCCCTTGGGGGGCAGCAAGCGCGCAACGCGCGCGCAGCGTGGGGGCCTTTTTTCTTGGCACCTTTTTCTGTCTGGACCGACAAGTCCATATAGCACCTTCGCTAGCACTCTGTCGGGATCAGCATGGTTTCAAGCAAGCACACCGCGGCCAGGCCGCCTCATCGGGCCAGCCGCCGGGCGGCCGCAAGCGCCTTGTGCGCGGCGCTGGGATGGATGGCGGCCGCGCCCGCCGTCCTGGCGCAGCCGGCCGGCTCGGCGTCCGGGGCGCCCTCCCTGCCGCAGTTCGATATTCCCGCCGGTCCGCTGGGACCGGCGCTGGCCGCGTTCGCGGGGGCGGCGCGCATCAATCTTTCCTTCGATCCGGCCCTGGCCGAGGGGCGGCGCACGGCGGGGCTGCAGGGAGCCTGGCCGGTGGAGGCGGGGCTGGCGCGGCTGCTGGCCGGTACGCCACTGGCGGCGCGGCGCGACGGCGCCAATGTCTATACGTTGCGGCTGCTGCCCGCGGAGCCGACGCTGCTGCCCGCGGTGCGGGTGGAAGGCGCGAACGAATACGCCCGTGGCACGGACGACGGCCTGGTGGCGCAGCGCAGCGCCGCGGGCACCAAGACCGAAACGCCGATCCTGGAGATTCCGCAGACGGTAAACGTGGTGACTCGCGACGAGATCACGATGCGCGGCTCGCGCAGCGTCGTCGAGGCGCTGGCCTATACGCCGGGCGTCTATGCCCCCGGCGGCAGCGCGGACCTGCGCTACGACAATATCTACCTGCGCGGCGGCTACGCGGCGCGCAACAACCTGGACGGCGCGCGGCTGCCGTACGGCGCCTACAGTTTCGGCATGCTGCAGATCGAGCCCTACGGGCTGGAGCGGATCGAGGTCCTGAAGGGACCGTCCTCGGTGCTGTACGGCCAGAATACGCCGGGCGGCCTGATCAACATGGTGAGCAAGCTGCCCACGGAGACGCCGCGGCGCGAGATCGAATTGCAGACCGGCAGCTATGGCCGGGCCCAGGCCGCCTTCGACCTGGGCGGTCCGGTGGACCAGGAGGGGCAATGGAGCTACCGCCTGGTGGGCCTGCAGCGCGACGCGGCCCAGTCCGCGCATTATTCGGAAGAAGACCGGACCTTCGTGGCGCCGGCGCTGACCTGGCGGCCGTCGGCGGCCACCTCGCTGACCCTGCTGGGCTTCTACCAGAAGGACCACCAGGTGCCGCTGTACGGCAACCTGCCGGCGGACGGGACGCTTTATTCCAATCCCAACGGCCGCATTCCGCGCGACCGCTTCGCGGGCGAGCCGGGCTGGGACGCCTACGACCGGGAGCAGTTTTCGGCCGGCTACCTGTTCTCGCACAAGTTCAACGACACCTGGACCGTCAAGCAGCAACTGCGCTACAGCCACATGCGGGGCGAGGCGCGCACCACCGTGGGCTATTTGCTCAACCCGGTCGACATGCGCACCTGGTCGCGCACCATGTCGCGCGGCCAGGGCACCGGCTCGACGCTGAATGTCGACACGCAGGCGATCGCGCGTTTCCGCACCGGCGCGGTCGGCCACGAATTCCTGGCCGGCTTCGACTACCTGAACATGCGCGATACCTACAAGTTCGCGAACGTCATTGCCGGCGTGCCGCCGCTGGATCTCTACGATCCGGTCTACGGCCTGCCGCGGCCGGGCGTGCAGGACCTGATCCCGCGCATCGATGCCGTCCAGAACACCGAACAGTCCGGCGTCTACCTGCAGGACCAGCTTTCCTATGGCAACTGGCTGCTGACGCTGGGCGGACGCTACGACATGGCGAGCAGCACCACCCGCAACCGGATGACCGCGGGCAAGGTGTCGCAGAGCGACTCGGCCTTTACCGGCAGGGCGGGGCTGACCTACCTGCTGGAAAACGGCCTGGCGCCCTATGTGGCGTATTCCACCTCGTTCGCGCCCACGGGCGGCACCGACTACGAGAGCAACCCGTTCCAGCCGTCCAAGGGCAGGCAGATCGAGGCCGGGCTGAAATACCAGCCGCCGGGCAGCGACAGCATGGTGACCCTTTCCGCCTACCAGTTGACGCAGACCAATGTGCTGACCACCGACACCACGCCGGGCCGGCCCCCGGGCTTCCAGACCCAGACCGGGGAGACGCGCGCGCGCGGCATCGAACTGGAAGGCAAGGCCAGCCTGGGCCGCGGCTGGGATCTCGTCGCCTCCTACTCGTATGTCGACGCCGTGGTGACCAAGAGCTCCAATGTCGACGTCATCGATGGCGTGCCGCAATCGCGCGAAGGCAAGAAGCAGTTCTACGCGCCGGCGCACCAGGCGGCGGCATGGCTGGGCTACAAGGTGCAGGGCGGGCCGCTGCAGGGGCTGGGGCTGGGCGCGGGCGTGCGCTATATCGGCGCCGACTGGGGCGACGCCGCGAACACGCTGCGCGTTCCGTCGGTCACCCTGGTCGACGCCGCCCTGTCCTACGACCTGGGCCAGATGCGGCCCGAGATGCGCGGGCTGAGCGTGGCGCTGAACGTCAGCAACCTGTTCGACCGGACCTATGTGGGAACCTGCATCACGACCACTTCTTGCACCTATGGCGCCGGACGGCTGGTGCTGGCCACGATGAAATACGCATGGTGACGCGGCGCGGCGGCTGGCGCGGGACGCTGGCGCGCGCGCTGGCCGCCACGGTGGGCGGCTATGCGCTGGTATCGGCCATGGCCGCGGCGGCGGCCTGGCTGCCATGGCCGCCGGCCGACGCCATCCTCTATCCGGCGCTGCTGGCGATTCCCGCCTATGCGGGCGTGGCCATATGGTGCTTCGCGGCGCGCAGCCCGGGCCGGGTGTGGCTGGCCATCGCGGCAGGCTGTATCGGGGCGCTGGGCCTGCGATGGGGGCTCGCGCCATGAGCGCGTATCCGGAAGGAAGCCTGCGCCAGCGCATGGCCTGGCTGCACACCTGGGTGGGCCTGCTGTTCGGCTGGATCGCGTTCGCCGTATTCCTGACCGGCGCGTTGAGCGTGTACGCGCCGGAGATCGGCCGCTGGATGACGCCGGAGAGCGCGGCGGCAGGCGAGGCGAGCCGGGGCCGGTCCCTGGCGCTGGCGCAGGAATGGCTGGAACGCCATGCGCCCGGCGCGGCGTCGTGGCGGGTCGAATTGCCGGACGCGCGCCATGCTTTGATGGCGCTGTCCTGGCATGGCGAGGGGGGCGAGGGCAGCGGGCTGCTGGATCCGGCCAACGGCCGCGAGATCGCGCTGCGCGATACGGAGGGCGGCGAGTTCCTGGTGGAGTTCCACTACAGCCTGCATGCCGGGCAGGCCGGCATCTGGCTGGTGGGGGCGTGCAGCCTGGCGCTGCTGGCGACGCTGGTGTCGGGCGTCATCGTGCACCGCCGGTTCTTCGCGGATTTCTTCACGTTCCGGCCGCGCGCTTCGCCGGGCCGCGCCTGGCTGGACGCGCACAATGCGCTGTCGGTGCTGCCGCTGCCGTTCCACTTCATGATCCTGATCACCGCATTGAGCACGCTGTTGCTGTCCTATCTGCCGGCGGGCGTGCACAGCCGTTACGGCGGGGACCTGGCGGCCATGGTGGCCGAGGTCTTTCCGCGGCTGCCGGCCGCGCCTGCGCCGGGCGATGCGGCGGCCATGCAGCCGTTGGCGGAGCTGATGCGGCAGGCGGAGTCCGTCCTGGGCGCGGGCAAGGCCGCCGTGATCGAGGTCAGGCAGCCGGGCACGCAAGGGGCGGTGGCGGACGTGTGGCGCCGCTTCGACGACCGCCTGATGGCGTTTCCCGACCGCGTCTCCTTGCGCGCGGCCACGGCGGAAATCGTCGACGTGCGGACGGCGTATCCCGGTTCCTTGCAACTCATCCGGACGCTGGGCGGACTGCATTACGGCTATTACGCCGCGCCGCTGCTGCGCGCGATTTATTTCGTGCTGGCGCTATGCGGCGCCGCGATGATCGCCACGGGGCTGGTGCTGTATACGGCCCGGCCGGCGGCGGCCGCCTCCGCCTTCGGGCGGGCGGCGCATCGTTTGAACGTGGCCATGGTCTGCGGACCGGTCTGCGCCTGTGCCGCCTATCTGCTGGCCAACCGCCTTGCCTGGCCGGCATCCGCCGGCTTGCACGAGCGCGAGGTGACGGCCTTCTTCCTGGCCTGGGGCGCTTGCGGATTGCACGCGCTGGCGCGGCGCGGCCCCTGGCTCTGGCAGGAGCAATGGCGGGCGGCGGCATTGCTCTGGCTGGCTGTCATTCCCGTCGATTTGCTGGCGCTGGGCTCCGACGCAGGCATGCGCGCCGCCTTGGCCACGCCGCTGCATCGGGCGGTCTGGGCTGCCTGCGCCATGGCCGCCCTGGCGTGCTGGTATGCGGGGAGCAAGGGCGGCGGACGGATGGCCGGCAAGATTGCGGATCCGCGAAAACAGCGGTGTTGACGGAGACAGCGCTAGCCCTGCGCGCCACGCTGCCAGGTCCGTAACTGCTCTGCGGTGACGCCCACTCCGCCGCACACGATCACCGCGACGCGCTTCGCATCCGGGAAATGCCGACGCACGCTGTCCATCCCGGCGATGGAGGCGCCGCAGGCGGGTTCGGTCAGCAGCCGGTGCGCGTCCAGGAGATCCGCGCAGCCTTGCACCGCCTCGGCGTCCGTCAGGACGCGGCTCTTGATCGTCAGGTCGCGTGCCAGTTCGACCGAGCGATCGCATACCTGGCGCGCGCCCAGCGAGGTTGCCAGGCCGGAGACGGCGGGAAGCTCCACGGGATGGCCGCGTTCCAGCGCCGCGGCATACGAGGCGGTTCCTTCGGTTTCCACGGCCAGGATGCCGACGTCGGTCCACCGGTTCCGGAGCAGTCCTTCTCCCACGCCCGCCAGCAGCCCTCCGCCACCCACGGAGCAGACGATCACGTCGGGCTTGGGGCATTGGGCGGCGAGCTCGTCGATCATGGAGGCGTGGCCTTCCCAGAGCAGGGGATGGTCGAAGGGATGGATGAAGGCCGATGCGTCATCGAGCAGCGCCTGGACATGCGCATTGGCTTCCTGCCAGGAGTTGCCGTGCACGATCACCTGCGCGTCCTCGCTGCGGATGAGGGCCTTGGCCTTTTCCGAAGTGGTTTCCGGGACGACGACCGTCACCGGCACGCCCAACTGCCGCCCGGCGTAGGCGACTGCATAGCCGGCATTTCCTCCCGAGGAAGAGACGAAACGCCTGGCGCCCCGGCCGTGCAGCACGCTGCAGGCATGGCCCACGCCGCGCAACTTGAATGAGCCGCAGGGCTGGATGCTTTCGAGCTTGAGGAAAACATCCAGTCCGGCGCGCTGCGAGAACGCGGTCGAGCGGATGACGGGGGTGCTGACGTGCAGGGTCATGACAAGGGTTCCTTTGGGGCCTGGCGACGGGCATGCTTGCGGGCGCGCCCGTCCATCAGGCGAAATGCCCGTTTTGAGGGCTGGCCACCACGGCGCAGGTGTTGCCGGGGCGGACGATCCCGAACTGCCGGGTGGAATAGACGATGCCCGGCTCTTCGAAATAGAGCGTCGCCGGCTCTTTGTCGGGGGCGGTCAGGAAGTGGATGCGGCCGGCGATCTGCCCGCGCTCCACCGCGGCGCCCGCGACGGCTTGCGGTTCGAACACGCCGTGCTCGGAGGCGATCACATAGGCATTTGCGCCCCGCATCTCGAAATAGGATTGCCCGGCGGGCTCGTCCGGCGGACCGCTGCCGTCGGCCAGCACGCCCCACAGGCGCAGCACGCGCCGCGCGCCTTGTCTGCAGAGCTCCAGCGCCGAAGGCGTGACTACGCCGCCGCCCGCCATCTCGGTGCTGACGCAGGTCAGGCCGGCCGCCAGGGCGGCGGTCACGCAAAGACGCCGATCGCCCAGATTGTCCATGACGACGCACATCGGGGCGCCGAAAGCCTGCGCCGCGCTCAGAGAGCGCTGGAACTGTTCCGGGTCGGGGCAGGGGATGACGATGGTGCTGGGAACGATGTTCAGGGACGAGCCGCCCGAGTGCAGGCTCAGCACCGCGTCGCACCGGGGCAGCAGCGCGTCGTTGACGAAGGCCGCGATCTGCTCGGTGACGGTTCCGGCATGATCGCCGGGAAACACCCGGTTCATGTTCTTGCCGTCTATCGGCGAGGTCCGCCGGCCCGCATCGACCGCCGGCGCGTTGATGGCGGGGATGACGATCAGCCGTCCCTGCACGTCTTCCAGGGCCAGGGACCGGATCAGTTCGCCCAGCACGATGGGGCCTTCGTACTCGTCGCCATGGTTGCCGCCCTCCAGGAGGATCGTCGGCCCCTCTCCGTTGGAGATGACGGCCAGTGGAACGCGCACGGTGCCCCAGGCGTCGTCGTGGGGAGAGTGGGGGAAATAGACGAATCCGGACTGCTTTCCGGGTTTGTCGAAATCAATGCCGGTGAAATAGGTCGCCCGCTCGCCGTTGAGCGCCGGCGTATGCTGCTGCGATATAGATTTGAGTCTGGAACGGGTGCTTCGGTTGGGTGCGGCCTGGCTCATCATGCTTATCCGGCTTGGTTTCCATGGAGAAATGCTAGGACTGAACAAGGCACCGCACAAATACTGCTGGTGGATACTGAATATACTTTTACGGCATAGTTGGCTTATTGGAGAGCGCCTTGGAGCTGAGGCAATTGCGATATTTCCTGGGCGTTTGCGACGCCGGCAGCATTGCCGAAGCCGCCCGTCTCCTGCATATCGCGCAGCCGGCGCTGTCGCGGCAGGTCGCGGCGCTCGAGGCCGAACTGGGCGTGGCGCTGTTCACCCGGCTGCCGCGCGGAGTCGCTTTGACCCGGCCTGGAGAGGAACTCAGGCTGCGCGCGCTGGACATCCTCGGCCGCGCCGGCGCCATCGGCGGCCAGGTCCGGGTCGCGTCGCGCGGCATGGCGGGAACGCTGCGGATCGGCGTCATGCCGGGCTATAGCGGTATCGCGCAACTGACCGCGGCCATCCTGAAACTGCATCAGGTTTCGCCCGCGGTGGAGGTTCGCGTCGAGACCATGCATTCGGCGGGGCAGCTCGACAAGCTGCATCGGCATGAGCTGGACCTGGGCATCCTCGCCTGGCGCTCGCCCTTCGACGCCGCGTTCACGGGAATCCCGATATTCGATGACCGGATGGCGCTGGCCCTGCCGGCGCACTGGCCTTTGGCGCGCCGGAAAAAGCCGCTGCGGCTGCGGGACCTGGCCGGACAGCCGCTGCTGATGTTTCCACGCGAACGCTCTCCCGTCCACTATGACAAGGTGGCGCAGGCCTGCGCCGCCGCCGGCATCCGCCAGGCACAGGGCCGGGTATCGGTGACCGACAGCCTGACGATGGCGGGCATGGTCGCCGCGGGCCTGGGCTATGCCATCGCCCCTCTGTCGTTCGAACGGCAATGGGCGTCGCTGGTGGCGTTCAGGCCGGCCGCGGACCTGCACATTCCCTTCACCCTTGAACTCGTCAGGCTGGCGCAGCGGGCGGATCCGCTCGCCGGCCATTTCCTGCGGATCTGGGAAAGCGTAAATCCGGTTGGGGCTGGCGGATCGCCGCAATCCAAATAGCAGGCTAGAAACTCAATTCCGCGCTCAGCATCGCGCGGCGCTCATTGCCCCACACGATGGTCGAGCCGTTCGCGAACCGGTTGCGGTCGTAATAGGTCTTGTCGAACAGGTTCTTGACGTTGAGCTGCAGCTTCAGGTCCATGCCGTTGGCCAGCTTGTTGTTGTAGAACAGCGCCAGGTCCACTATCCCGTAACCCGGGTTGTAGTCGGTCCGGGAGTAGGGGTTGTAATACGTTCCCACATTGGGATCGCGCCAGGCGTTGTGGCTCTTGCTCCAGGCGCGCAGGCCCACGGCCACGTGCGCCGTGCCGTAGTCGGGGTCCTGGTAGATGCGGAACTTGTTCCACAGCGCCAGGTTGTGGGCCGGCATATTGGGCTTGCTGCGGCCCTGCGAGTAAGGGTCGGCCGTGTCCACGTACTCGGTCTTCAGATACGCATAGGAGAGCGACGCGGCCCACCAGTCCGTCAGCAGGCCGGAGAGCTCGAGCTCGATGCCCTGCGAACGCTCCAGGCCCGCCAGGCCCGTGCGGCAGTCGCCGGTGCCGTCGGTGCTGCCCGGCGTGCCGGGCGCCGGCGCGGCCAGGGGATCGCACTGGCCTTCGGACTGCGCGGCCATCGGCATGTTCTTCTTGTCTATGCGAAAGACCGCCGCGGTAAACATGGCGCGCGCATCGAAAAGATCCTGCTTGATGCCGATTTCATACTGCTTGCCTTCCTGCGGCTTGGTGATGTACTGGCCGCTCATGTCCAGCAGGTTCAACTCGTTCGGATAGAACGATTCGCCGTAGCTCGCGTAGACCGTGGTGCTGGGCGTGAAGTCGTGCATGAGCGCGATGCGCGGCGACCATTTGCTGATCTTGTTGCGCTGCTCGCGGTCGGCGGGGCGGTTGTCGAACTGGGCCCAGCCCATCGCCAGCAGCAGGCGGGTCTTGTCGTTCGGAAAATGCAGCATGTCCTGGAAATACAGGTTCAGGTCGTTGCGCTTGGAGGGCTCGCCCAGCGGGTCTTCCCAGATGCGGTCCTGGTACGCCCAATTGCCGTAGTCGGGATCGAAGATGTTCAGCGGACCCGGCGTGTAGGGCTGGCCCGGCCGGGAGTCCGAGGCCACTTTGCGCCCGCTGGAGCGCGTCTGCGTGTGGCCGTAGCCCATGCCGGTCAGCCAGTCGTGGCGGAATGCGCCGGTGTGGGCCTGGCCGCTCAAGTCCATGCCGACGGACCAGTTGCGGTCGCGGCTCTGGCGTCCGCTGACGTAGCGCTGCACGTTGCCATTCGCGTCCGGGCCGTTGCCCGCGTTGTTGACCCGCGTGTTCTGCCACCATTGCTTGGTTTGCTGGTAGTTGGCGTACGCCGACAGGTTGAAGCTGTCGTTCGGCCGCCAGCGGGCGTCCCACAGCAGGCTGTCCGTCTGCGTCACCGCGCGGTCGTTGAGACTGCCCCAGAAGAAATCGCGGGGCACCGGATAGTAGCCGCCATAGTAGGGGCTGTTCGGGTTGCTGATCCGCATATTGTTTTCCTGTTCCGGAACCGCCCGCATGTCCATGCGTTCGTACGTCAGGGTGGTGTCGAACCGGGAATTCGGCGCATAGGTCAGCGCGGCGAGCGCGCTCTTGGGCTCCTGCCAGATGTGGTCCTGGTCGTCCTCGGTATGCGTATAGCTGCCGACCAGGCGGTACATGAGGGTGGCGTCCTGGTTCAAGGGGCCGGTCATATCGACCATGGAGCCGTAGGAGCCCTTGCTGTCCGTCCGCCCCAGGATGGTATAGGCCGCCTCGGCCTGGGGGCGCTTGTAGGTGTAGTTGACGATGCCGCCGGGTTCGGCCGCGCCGTAGTACAGCGCCGCGGGCCCGCGCAGCAGTTCCACGCGCTCCAGACTGTCGGGGCTGCGGGCCGTGGAGGCCGAGCTGTACGTGCGCTGGCCATTGACCAGCAACTGTCCGGCGCCGCCGGTGGAGAAGCCGCGCACGTTGATCGAGCGAGACATGCTTTGGCCGATGTCGCCGTTGCCGCTGGTCGTCGTGACCCCGGCGAAACCTTCCAGCGTGTCGTAGATATTGGTGTCTCCGCGCTCCAGGATCAGTTCCTTGGAGGCCTGGTTGATCGTGAAAGGCGTTTGGCGCGGCGGCAGGGAGGTCTTGGTCGCGATCGAGGTCGGCGTGTCGGCGATGTAGCCGGAGAGGCCGTCGCCGGAGACGGTGACCGGCGCCAATTGGGCCACGCCCTGCGGGCGGACCGTGGCGACCTGTCCGCGCAGGGTATAGACCAGGTCGCTATTGGACAATGCGCTGCGCAGCGCCTGCTCGGGCGTCATTTCGCCGCGGATGGCCGGCGCCTGTATGCCCCGGACCTGCTGGGGGTCGAAGGCGATCGACAGGCCGGTGTACCGGCTCAGTTCGACCAGCGTCTTCTCCAGCGGCTGCAGCTCTATGTTCAGCGTAACGGCCTGGCCGGTCTGCGCGACCTGCGCTTGCCCATGTGCCGCTTGCACGTGGACGCCCCAGATCAGCATGGCGGCCAGCGCCGTCCGGCGCCGCCGCCCCGCGCGCGGCGTCCGCCGGTTCTTGACGCATGTCCCGCACTTTCCGGCCTGCATGGTGATTCCCTCCCTTTCTGGATGTTCGATTCCTGAAAGACAATCCAGCGGGCCGAATCCTGATATTGAGACGTGTTTTTATTTATTTTCGATCCGCGGGACCGCGAAGCAGGGCCAGCCGCTTCAGCGCCCGAGGAGGCGTGGCGGTTCAGTGCGCTCGGGTCTGGCGCCGGGCGCGACCGTCAGGACGCGCCCGGCCCGCGTCACGACGACGGGCACGATGTCGGGCAGGGCCTGCAGTGCGTTCACCACGTCGCCGAGCTGCACGATAAGCGTGACGGGGAGATGCCGCACGGCGGGATCGACCTGCACGCTCCATACGCCGCGTCGGCTCAGGGCGCGGCCGACCTCTTCCAGGGTTTCGTTCTCGAAGACGAGCCGGTTCTGGCGCCAGGCCGCCACTTGCGATTCGGAGATCGGGCGCACCGGCGTCGCGCGTCCGTGCTCCAGGCGCACGGATTGCCCGGGGAAGAGTTCGACGGCATTCGCGCCGTCCGCGGGGACCACCCGGACATGGCCGCGCGCCACGTTGACGCGCAAGCCTTCCGGCAGGCGCTGCACTTCAAAGGCGGTGCCCAGGACCTGCACGGATCCCGCTCCGGCCTCGATGACAAACGGCCGGGCCGGGTCGCGCGCCACATCGAAGTACGCGGTCCCGGTCGCCAGCGCAACGCGCCGCTGCCGGCCGGAATAGGCGACATCCAGCTCGGTGCCCACGTCCATGACGACGCGGGTGCCGTCGCTCATGGCCAGCGCCTCGGGTCCCGCCTGCGCGGTTTCGAAACTGCGCTCGCCCCATAGCGAGAAGTCGGCGTACTGCTGCGTTTGCCAGACGAGATAGCCGCCGACGGCCGCCACCAGGGCCGCCATGGCCAACGCCAGGCGGGGCCGTCTCCGGGCGGAGCGGGGCGGAGGTGGGGCGGGCGCATAGCGTTCCGCCAGCGGCTGCAGCCTGAGCCAGTCGCGCTCACAGGCTTCGAAAGCCCGGCGATGCCGGGGATCGCGGGACAGCCATTCATCGAGCTTCGCGCGCGCTGCCGCGCCGGCGCGCGAGCCCGTGCCCGCTTCGCGCAGCGTCATGAACCAGCGCAGGGCTTCGTCGTCGATGTCGTCGGCGCGGTCCTGCGCAGGCGGCGGGGGAGGATGTCGGTCCTGGTTCACGGATTCAAGGCGGCCCTGCAGGCGCGCATCGCGCGGATGACGTGCTTTTCGACCATGTTGCGGGAAATGCCCAGGCGGGACGCGATTTCTCCCTGGTCCAGGCCTTCGAAGCGATAAAGCAAGAATACTTCACGGCAGCGCGGCGGCAGGCTGTCTATGACCTCCATGACCTCGGCCAGTTGCCGGCGGTCGGCATAGATGCGGGCAGGGTCCTGGGCCAAGGATGCCGTTTCCTGGTTCAGCGCCACCTCCTGGTAGACGCGGGTCTCGACGCTGTTGCGCACGCTCGCGTTGTAGGCGAGGTTGATCGCCGTCCGGTACAGGTACCCCGCCAGGTTGCCCAGGCGCGCCTGGCCGGGGCGGTCCAGCATGCGCGCATAGGCTTCCTGCACCAGATCGGCCGCGGAATGCTGACGGCCCAGATGCGCCGAGACCGCCCGGCGCACGGACTTCAAGCAGTCGTCAAGCGATATCCACCCGTTTCCCCGGTCCGTCTTTTCCGCGTCGCGGCTCATTTGTCTTACCCCATTTTTTGGAATGATAACAAATCTCAATAGCAATATTTGAGCCGGCGGCGTCAGGATTTCCCCTGGCGGATTGTCTACAGGGCAGTGATCGAACCCGGAGCGGCGCGATGCGCCCGGTCCACCCTTTATCTCCCGATATGAAGCCACTACCGTTTTTGTCCTATCCCCCTGCCGGCGCCGGGCGCCGCGAGGCGCCGCGATGAGGCCCGACGCGAAGCCCGAGGGCTTGCGACAGGCGATGTCGTGGCTGCATACCTGGTCCGGGCTGGTGCTGGGCTGGCTGCTGTTCGCCATTTTCCTGCTCGGTACCTTGAGCTTCGCGCGCACGGAGATCACGGCGTGGATGCAGCCGGAGGTCCATGGGTCGCAGGCGGGAGCGGATACGCTGGGCCTGACCATGGACACCCTGGCGCGCATAGCGCCCGCCGCCACGGTCTGGTCCATTTCGCTGCCGGGCCCGCGGGACCCGGCGGTAAGAGTGTCCTGGCGGGAGCCCGGCGCGGCCGCCGGCCGGGCGGGCCTGAAGCGCGCCGTGCTGGACGCCGGCACGGGCGAGGTGCTGGAACCCAGGGCGACGCGCGGCGGGGATTTTCTGTACCGCTTCCATTTCGAGCTTTACGGCATGCCGCAGATATGGGCGCGCTGGATCGTGGGCGCGGCGACCGTGTTCATGCTCGTGGCCATCGTCAGCGGCGTGATCACGCACAAGAAGATCTTCACGGACTTCTTCACCTTCCGCCCGCGCAAGGGGCAGCGCTCCTGGCTGGACGGCCATAACGCCACCGCCGTGCTGGCCTTGCCGTTCAATTTCATGATCACGTTCAGCGGCCTGCTGCTGCTGATGTACCAGCTCATGCCCTGGCCGATCGACGCGGCGTACCAGGGAGATTCCCGCGCCTATTTCGCCGAGCGGCGCGCGCCGGCCGCGCCGGTGCAGGCCCCCGAACACGATGCGCCCGTCCCGGCGCCGCCGCGCGCGGCCTTGCAGTCCATCCTGGAAGAGACGGCGGCGGCCTGGCCCGAGTCGTCCATCGGCTCTCTTACGGTGAATCGGCCCGGCGGCCACGCGGCCACCATCGAAGCGCGCGAAGGGCAGGGCGCAAGCCTGGTCGACCGGGGCGGTCCGCGCCGGGCGGTCTTCGACGCGGCCACGGGCGCGCGCCTCGATGCCGCGGCGGCGGCGCCGCCTACGGCCGCCGCCGCCGTCTACAACGTGTTCACCAGCGCGCACCTGGGCCGCTTCGCGGGCCCGGCGCTGCGTTGGCTGCTGTTTCTTTCCGGCATGGTGGGCAGCTTCATGGTCGCGAGCGGCATGGTGCTCTGGGTGGTGAAGCGCCTGCCGGAGCGCCGCAAGCTGGGGCGCACGCCCAAAGGCCACCGGCTGGTCGAAGCGACGAACGTGGCCGCGCTGGCCGGCTTGTTCCTGGCCATCGCGGTGTATTTCTGGATGAACCGCCTGCTGCCCGCGTCGCTCGCCGGCCGTTCGGACTGGGAGATCCGCGGCTTTTTCGCCGCCTGGGCGCTGAGCCTGGCGTATGCCTGCGTGCGCGCGCATCGCCGCGCATGGATAGATACGCTGGCGCTTTCGGCCGGCCTGCTGATGCTGCTGCCGGCGCTGAATGCGGCGACCGGCGGAGCCGCGCTGCCCGGCAGCATCGCGCGCGGCCTGTGGAGCGTGGCGGCGTTCGACCTGTCCGCCTTCGCCATGGGCGCGCTGCTGGCCTTCATGGCGTTCAAGCTTTCCCGTTCCGGCCTGCCGTCGGCGAACCGGCCGCAGCGCAAGCCCTCAGGCGAGGCGCAGGCAGGCAATGCGCTTGCCGCCGGCTCGACGAAGGCGGGGGCGCAGCCATGATGGCGTGGATCAGCCTGGGATGGGCATTCGCCGCCAGCGCCATGCTGGGCCTGTCCATGCCCCGCCACCAGGAGCAGATGCTGGCGCGCGAGTTGGGCGCTCCCTGGACGCTGGCATGGCGCGCGGCGGGATATCTGGGTCTGGGCCTGGCGCTCATTCCTTGCCTGCAGGCATGGGGCGTGTCCGTGGCCATCGCCGCATGGCTCGGAGTGCTGACGGCGGCGGCGATGGCGGTGGGGGCGCTGCTGGCCTATGCGCCCAGGGCGGTGCTTGCCGGCGCGGGGGTTGCGGCGCTGGCGAGTTCGCTGGCGTGGGCGGGGGCGTGATGGGCGTGTATCCGCTGCCCAAGCACGGCCGGCGCGCAACACCGCCCCAATATTTTCAATGTATCGGCTGACCCAAATATAGTATTTCCGGCGTGCGCAGTTCTTACCTAGGATGTCCAGCAGGCATTCTGGAATGGGAGCTGACATGTTCGAAGGTGGTACTTGCTGGGGGCGCCGGACGCACCGCGCGCGCTTTGTGGCGGGGCGTTCGGGGAGCGGCGCATGAGCGGGCCGCTGGAAGGGGTGCGCATCCTCGACGTCACGACGGTGCTGATGGGGCCTTACGCGACGCAGATCCTGGGAGACCTGGGCGCGGACGTGATCAAGGTCGAGCCCCCGTCCGGCGACAATGTCCGCGGCATCGGCCCGGCCCGCCACGCGGGCATGGGCGGCATCTTCCTGCATGCGAACCGCAGCAAGCGCAGCATCGTGCTGGACCTGAAGCGGCCCGAGGGCCGCGAGGCGTTGCTCAGGCTGGCGGCGACCTGCGACGTGCTGATCTACAACGTGCGGCCCCAGGCCATGGTGCGGCTGGGCCTTTCGTATCAGGAGCTGGCGCAAGCCAATCCCGCCATTCTGTATGTGGGCGTCTACGGCTACGACCAGCGCGGCCCGTACGCGGCGCGCGCCGCCTACGACGACCTGATCCAGGGCGCGGTGGGCATTCCCGCGCTGTCGGTTCAGGCAGGCAGCGAAACGCCGCGGTACGCGCCCAGCGCCATTGCCGACCGCATCGTCGGCATCAGCGCCGCCAATGCCGTCAGCGCGGGCTTGTACCATCGCGCTCGAACCGGACAAGGCCAGGCCATCGACGTGCCCATGTTCGAGACCATGGCGCAATTGATCCTGGGCGATCACATGGCGGGCCAGTCCTTCGAGCCGCCGCTGGGGCCGCCCGGCTACCCGCGGATCCTGAACGCGGACCGGCGGCCCTATGCCACGCTCGACGGGCACATCTGCGTGCTGCTCTACGCGGACAAGCAATGGGCGGCGTTCTTCGAATTGATCGGGCAACCGGGCCGGGCATCCTCCGATCCCCGGTTCCGGGACATCGGGACGCGCACTCAGCATATTCATGCGATCTACCGCCTGGTGTCGGACGCGATCGCCACGCGCACGACCGGGGAATGGCTTGCGGCATTCGAGGCCGCGGATATTCCGGCCATGCCGATGCACACCGTGGAGTCGCTGCTGCGCGACCCGCACCTGGATGCGATCGGATTCTTCAATTCCGTGGAGCATCCCAGCGAAGGCAGGCTGCGCACGATGGCGGTGCCGTCGCGCTGGTCCGCGACTCCGCCCGATCCTGCCCGGCAGGCGCCGCGGCTCGGCGAACACAGCGTCGAGGTGTTGAAGGAGGCCGGCTACGGCGACGACGCCATCGACGCGTTGCTGCGGAAAGGCGTGACCCTGGCGGCGGTTGGCGGCTCCGCCGCGGCGGGAGGGGGCCATGACTGATTTCCTGATACGCGAGCGGCACGGCGCCGTGCTGCTCCTGACCATGGATCGCGAAAAGACGCGCAACGCGCTGTCCGATCCCGACGCCATCGATTCGCTGGTCGACGCCTGCGCCGAGATCAACGCGGACATGTCGGTCCGCGCCGTGGTGCTGACCGGCGCGCACGGCGTGTTTTCCTCGGGCGGAAACCTCAAGACCCTGTCCGCCGCGGTGGGCGCGGGCCTGGGTGAGCCGGTGCGCAGCCGCCAGGCCTACCGCGACGGGATCCAGCGCGTGCCGCTGGCCCTGTGCAATCTGGAAGTGCCGACCATAGCCGCCGTCAACGGTCCGGCCATAGGCGCGGGCTGCGACCTGGCATGCATGTGCGATATACGGATAGCGGCGGACGAGGCCCGCTTTGCCGAGAGTTTCGTCAAATTGGGGCTTACGCCGGGGGACGGCGGCGCCTGGCTGCTGCCGCGGGTCGTGGGCATGTCGCGGGCCTGCGAAATGGCGTTCACCGGCCGCAGCGTCGATGCCGCCCAGGCGCTGAACATGGGGTTGGTTTCGGAGGTGGTCGGCCAGGATGCGCTATTGCCGGCCGCGCTGGCGCTGGCGCAGGAAATCGCCCAGCATTCCGGCCACGCGCTGCGCCTGACCAAGAGGCTTTTGCGGGAGGGACAGCACACTCGCCTGGATACATTGCTTGAACTGTCGGCCAGCTTCCAGGCGCTGGCCCATCATACGCAAGACCACGCCAGCGCATTGGACGGATATTTGCACAAGACGCGCGGCTGAGGCGGTTCAGCCCCGGCCACGGCAGCCTCGCCGGCGCGCAATCGATAACGAGGCGACACAAGGAGGAGACCGATGCAGACGACGAGAAGAAAGCTGGTGGCCGCTCTGGGCGCGCTGGCAGGCCTGCCGCTGGCGCGCGCCGCCGTGGCGAATACCAAGGCCTGGCCGGCGCAGCCCCTGAGGCTGATCCTGCCCTATGCCGCAGGCGGACCGACGGACGTGCTGGCCCGGGCCGTCGCGCAGCATGTGGCGCGCCAATTGGATCAGCCCGTCATCGTCGAGAACAAGACCGGAGCCAGCGGCAATATCGCCGGCGAGACCGTGGCCCGCGCGCGGCCGGACGGATATACCCTGCTGTACCATTCTTCGGGCCTGGCGATCAGCCCGGCGCTGTATCGCCAACTCCCCTATGATCCCGTGCGCGATTTCGCGGCCGTGGGGCTGACCGCCTCGATCCCGCTGGTGCTGATGACGGCCAGGGACCTGCCGCCCAAGGACACCGCGGAGTTCATCGCCTATCTCAAGGAGCGTCCCGATGCGCTCAGCTATGGGACCGGCGGGGTCGGCAACATCACGCACCTGAGCGTGGCGCTGTTCCTGCATGCCACCGGCACGCGCGCGGTCGGCATTCCATTCAAAGGCACCAACCCGGCCATGGTGGCGATGCTGGGCGGCCAGGTGCAGTTCATGGTGGACGCGATAAGTTCGGCGCTGCCCTATATCCGGGACGGCCGGGTGAAGGCCCTGGCGGTGACCGGGGCCGAGAGGTCGTCCGCGCTGCCGCAGGTCCCGACGCTGCGGGAGAACGGGCTGCAGGATCTTACGATGAGCACCTGGCAGGGGGTGCTGGCGCCCGCAGCCACGCCGCGGCCTGTGATCCAGCGGTTGAACCTGGCGCTGGCTGAGGCCGTGCGCGATCCGCAAATCGCGCGTCCCTTTACTGCCCAGGGCGTCGACCTGCGCAGCTCCACGCCGGCCGAATTCCAGGCGTATCTGGGGCAGGAGGTCCAGCGTTGGGGGCAGGCGGTGAAGATGGCGGGAATACAGCCCGAATGAACGCAGGACACGCCATGGGGCGGCAATCGCCATGGCCATGAACGGAACAACCTTGCGGAGACAACCATGAACATCAGGACCTTGGGCCTTGCGGGATTGCTGGGCGCCGCGCTGGCGCTGGGCGGCAATGCGCGCGCGGCCGCCGACTATCCCACGCATCCCGTGAAGATCATCGTATCGCTGCCGCCCGGCAGCGGCGCCGACACGACGGCGCGATTCCTGTCCAAGCATCTGGCCGAGCAGTTGGGGCAGCCCTTTATCGTCGAGAACCGGCCGGGCGCCAACAGTTTCATCGCCGCGCAGGCGGTGGCGACCGCTGCCCCCGACGGCTACACGATGTTCGTGGCCAGCAATTCGCCCATGACGACCAACGCGGCCGTCTTCAAGAATCTGCCGTACGACGCGATCGAGGATTTTTCCCCGGTTGCGCCGATCGCGCGTTTTCCCATGGTGCTGGTGGTGCCGGCGAATTCGCCGTACCGGAATGTGGCGGACCTGGTGTTCGCGGCCAGGGAGGCTCCCGGAAAACTGAATTTCGCCAGCGGAACCGCGACCTACCAGGTGGTGCTGGAACTGTTCCATGAGCAAAATGGCATCAAGGCCACGCACGTGCCCTACAAAGGCACGTCGGCTGCGCTGGCGGACCTGGCTGGCGGAGTGGTGCAGTACAGCCTTGCGGATGTCAGCGCGGCGCTGCCGCTGATCCGGGGCGGCAAGCTGAGGCCGCTTGCCGTGACCAGCGCGGCGCGCATCAAGGACCTGCCGGATGTGCCCACCATGCAGGAGAGCGGCAACAAGGGTTACGAGGCCTATGCGTGGACGGCGGCTTTCTTCCCCGCGAAGGTCGACCCGGCGATCGTCGCGCGCGTGTCGGGCGCGGTCCAGGCGCTGGTGCGCAGCGACGAGGGCAGGGCGTTCATGGCCAATCTCGGCGGCGAATCCTTTGTCGGCGGCCCCGAGACCCTGGCGGCCTTCCAGAAGGACGAACTCGAGTCCATGCGGCGCATCGCCAAACTCGCGAATATCCAGCAGGAGTAAGCGTGCCGGGCCGGCCTTACGCGACGGCGGCGGCGGGCACGGCGCGCATCAGGCGGCAGGCCATCTCGACGAAATTGGCGGTGGTCGGCGTGGCGTTGTCCGGATGCACGGCCAGGGCGATGCCTACCTTGATCGTGTCGGCCAGTTGCGACACGTTGACCAGGCGCACATTGCTGCCGGCCTGCCGGCGGGCAATCGCCGGCACGATGGCCACGCCCAGGCCGCTTTCCACCAGGCTGAGTATGGTCTGCACCTGGATGGCTTCCTGCGCGATGCGCGGCACCACGCCGGCTTGCTGGAAGGCATACATGACCAGCGCATGCATGCCGGGAACGTGCGTGCGCGAATAGCCGATGAAGGGTTCGTCGGCCAGTTCGCTCAGCGCGACATCGCCGCTTTGCGCATGCCGGCTGTCGGCCGGCACCGCCAGCATCAGATGGTCCGGCTGCAGCAGCGTGACGCGCGCCGCGGTAGGTTCGAGCACAGGAAATCGCACCAGCGCCACGTCCAGGGTGTGCGCGTCCAGGCGGCGCAGCAGATCGACCGTGGTGGATTCCTCGATGATGAGGTCCACCCGAGGGAAGTCCTTGCGGAATTCCGACAGCAACCGGGGCATCAGCGAATAGGTCGACGAACCGACGAAGCCCACTTTCAGGACGCCTTGCTCGCCGCTGGCGCCTTCTTTTGCCGCCCGCCGGATCTCTTCGGCATAGAACAGGGTGGTGCGGGCGTACCGCAGCACGATCTGGCCTGCCGGCGTCGGCCGCAAGCCTGCGGGCAAGCGCTCGAACAGTTGCACGCCGAGCTCCTGCTCCAGCTTCTTGATCGCCGTTGAGAGGGGAGGTTGCGCCATGTGCAGCCGCTCGGCGGCCCGGTGGAAATTCAGCGTTTCGGACAGGACCAATAGCTGTTTGAGCTGGCGTAGCTCCACGGTTGTCTCCCTCGATGCGCCGGGCTCGCGATATTTGTGATGTATTCCCCGGTCCAAATCTAATATTAGACTGGGATGGGAGCCGCGTGTAGATTGCCATGAAGCCCGCGCGAAGCGCGCCGGGCAGGGTTTGCACGGCATTTTCCATCAATTGGAGTGCGTGCCGCGGCGCCGTGCCGGGGCACGTCCGGGGACCATCTTGGGCGCCATCAACGAGGCACTTGGGCTCACTACGATTCCAGCGCAGGACGAGGCCTTGCGCCCGTCCGTGCGCGCCTTCCTGCGCGAGGCGCTGAAGGACATGCCGGCGGACCGGCGCGCGCGTTCCTGGATGGGCTATGACGCGGAATTCAGCCGCGCGCTCGCCCGGCAGGGCTGGCTGGGCCTGACCTTGCCGGCGGCCTATGGCGGCGCGGGCCGCAGCAATTTCGCACGCTTCGTATTGAGCGAAGAGCTGCTTGCGGCCGGCGCGCCGGTGTCGGCGCACTGGATCGCCGATCGCCAGACCGCGCCATTGATCCTGCGCTACGGCTCGCAGGCGCAGCGCGATTTCTATCTGCCGCGCATCATTCGCGGCGAAGCCTTCTTCGCCATCGGCATGAGCGAGCCCGACACGGGTTCCGATCTGGCCAGCGTGCGCACGCGAGCGACCCCCGATGCCCAAGGCTGGCTGTTGAACGGCCGCAAGATCTGGACCACCAACGCCCATCGTTCGCATTACATGTGCGCGCTGGTGCGGACCTCGGGAACCCCGGAAGACCGGCACCGCGGCCTCTCCCAGATGATTTTCGATCTGTCCTTGCCGGGCATCGAGATCCGGCCGATCCGCGACATTTCGGGGGATGCGCATTTCTGCGAAGTCCTGTTCGACAACGTCCGCCTGCCGGCGGACGCCCTGGTCGGGGAAGAGGGCAGCGGCTGGCAACAGGTGACGGCCGAATTGGCGCTGGAACGCAGCGGCCCGGAACGCATTTACTCCAGCATGGTGTTGATAGACGGGTGGCTCCAGCATTTGCGGCGGAGCGCCGATCCGGACCCGGAGCATGTGCGGCTGGCCGGGAGGCTTGCCGGGCGCCTGGCCGTGCTGCGCGGCATGTCGCTGGCGGTGACGCAGCGCCTGGACCAGGGCGACGATGCCAGCCTCGCGGCCGTGCTGGTGAAGGATCTGGGCACGGAGTTCGAGCAGGCCGTGCCCGAATGGATAGGCCAGGCGCTGAACAGGGGCACGCGGCCGCCACCCGGCGAGACCCTGGCTCGCACGCTGGCCTACCTGACGCTCATCAATCCGACCTTTTCACTGCGGGGCGGCACGCGCCATATTCTGCGCGGCATCATCGCGCGCGAACTGGGCCTGCGCTAGGGCCGGTTCACTCTAAGAGGATTCCAGCATGCCGCAATCCATCCAGCATGACCTGCACGACGAATTCGCGCGCGCACTTGCGGGCCTCTGCCCGCTGGAGCGCGTCCGCGCGATCGAGTCCTCGGACGCCGAGGATCTTGCCGCGAGCACATGGCGGGACGTCGACGCCCTGGGCTACGTCGACGCATTGACGCCGGCCGACCTGGGCGGCGCGGGGTTGTCCCTGGCGGACGCCGAGGGGCTGCTGCGGGCCGCGGGCGCCGCGGCCCTGCCTTACCCGCTTGCCGACACCATGCTGGCGCGCGCGTTGCTGCGGATAGCGGGCCAGGAGATCCCGGCGGGCCCGATTGCGCTGGCCGAAGCATTGCCGGGGCCTGGCGGATTGCGCTGCGCCCAGACGCCGGGAGCCGGGCTGGCAGGCAGTTTTCTGGTCCAGCGCGATGGCTGCCTGTTATTGGTTGCGGCGCCGGATGCCTCGGTGCCCGGCCTGTTCCGGCAGCGCGCCAGCGCCGCGCCGGGGTGGACGGAGTCGCCGCGGATCATCGGCCGCGTGGCGCTGGCGGACGACGCCGTGCAGGCCTGGCGCAACGCAGCCGGCGCGGCCGGAATGGCGGGCGCCATGCAGGCCGTTCTCGAGCGCTGCCTTGCATTCGTGGGCGAGCGTCATCAATTCGGGAGGGCACTGGGGCGCTTCCAAGCGATCCAGCAGGAAGTCAGCGTGCTCGCCGAGCAGGTGGCTTCGACCGCGATGGCCGCGCGCCTGGCGTGCGCCGGCGGCGCGATGTTTCCCGACGCGTCCCTGGCCGCCTGCGCAAGGCTGCGCGCAGGCGAGGCCGTTCCGGTCGTCTGCTCCCTCGCGCATGCGATTCACGGCGCGATCGGGATAACGGAAGAACTGGCCTTGGGCCTTTACACCACGCGATTGCACGAATGGCGAGCCGCAGGCATGAGCGAAAGCGATTGCGCCGGCCTGATAGGACGGCAGTTGCTCGACAGCAACTGCGAGACGGCGCTGGACTTCGTGCGCAGTCTCATGCCCGGTTAGGCCGCGGCCAGCCAGAGGGCCATGCATTCTTTTAGAAATCTCTTGCCGCGGAGGCATCCATCCATGTCAGCCAGTTCCGATCCCGTCGTCATCGTTGCCGCGCAACGCACTCCCATCGGCGCATTTCAAGGCGCGTTGTCGCACTACGCCGCGCCCCAGCTAGGCGCGCACGCGCTGGCCGCCGCGATGCGCCAGGCAGGGTTGGCGTCCGACGCCGCCCAGGAGGCGCTGATGGGGTGCTGCCTGTTCGCAGGCCTGGGACAGGCGCCGGCGCGACAGGCCGTCATCGGCGCAGGGCTGTCGACCACTGTGCAGGCCACCACGCTCAGCAAGATGTGCGGTTCCGGCATGAAGGCCGCGACGCTGGCCCACGACATCCTGCGCGCCGGGTCGGCCGACCTGGTGCTGGCCGGCGGGATGGAATCGATGAGCAATGCGCCGCACCTGATTCCCAGGGCGCGCCAGGGCTATCGGCTCGGCGACGGCCAATTGCTGGATCATATGTATCGCGACGGCCTGCAGGATGCCTACGAAGGGCATTTGATGGGGCACTACGCCGACCTGGCCGCGCGCGAACACGGCTTCAGCCGCGCCCAGCAGGACGCCTACGCCGAACAAAGCGTGCTGCGCGCCCAGCATGCGGTTGCGGCTGGGGCCTTTGCCGCCGAGATCGCGCCCATTGCGGCGCGGCCGCGCCGAGGCGAATCGGCTGGCGCCCTGGTGGCCGAGGACGAGACACCGGGCCTGTGCGATGCCGCGCGCCTGGGCGGCCTCAAGCCGGTATTCAATCCGGATGGAACCGTCACGGCCGGCAACGCTTCTTCGATATCGGACGGCGCCGCGGCACTGGTGCTTACGCGGCACAGCCATGCCGGGAAGCTGGGGCTGCCGGCGCGCGCGCGCATCGTCGGACATGCTGCCGCGGCGCTGGAGCCGGGGCAGTTTCCGGTTGCGCCGGTGCACGCCATCGCGAACTTGCTGGAACGGGTGGGGTGGACCCGGGATTCGGTCGATCTGTTCGAAATCAACGAGGCCTTCGCGGTGGTCGCGCTGATCGCATTGCGCGGCCTGGGTCTGCCGGCCGAGCGCGTCAACGTCGACGGCGGCGCATGCGCGCTGGGGCATCCCGTGGGCGCCACCGGCGCCCGCATCATCGTGACGCTGCTGCACGCGCTGGAGCGGCGCGGCCTGCGCCGAGGGGTGGCCAGCCTGTGCCTGGGTGGAGGCGAGGCCACGGCGATAGCCATCGAGACGCTTTGACCCGGCGGCGGGTTTGCCGTCCTCACGTTTGGAGACGAGTGCATGGGACCTTTGGCGGGATTGAGGATCGTCGAACTGGCCGGCATCGGCCCGGGGCCGATGGCAGCCATGCTGCTGGCCGACATGGGCGCCACGGTTCTGCGGATCGAACGCAGGCAGCCCGCCGACCTGGGCGTGAAGCGCGAGCTGAAATACAACCTGCTGCTGCGCAACCGGCGCGCCATTGCGCTGGATCTGAAGGATCCCGGCGCCATCGCGCTGGTGCTGCGGCTATTGCGCAAGGCCGATGCGCTGATAGAGGGATTCCGGCCCGGCGTGACCGAGCGCCTGGGCCTGGGGCCGGACGCCTGCCTGGCGGAGAATCCCCGGCTGGTCTACGGCCGCATCACCGGCTGGGGCCAGGACGGCCCGCTGGCGCAGGTGGCCGGGCACGATATCAACTACATCGCCGTCACCGGCGTGCTGGACGCGATAGGCCGCGAAGGCCAGCCGCCCACTCCGCCGCTTGCCCTGGTCGGCGATTTCGGCGGGGGAGGCCCCTACCTGGCGATGGGTATCCTGGCTGCGATCATCGAGGCCCGCCAGTCGGGGCAGGGCCAGGTGGTGGATGCGGCGGTGATGGACGGGGTCGCTTCCATGGCCACGGCGTTCTTCGGCCTGGTCGCGGCGGGGACCTGGCAGCCGCAGCGGGGCACCAATATCCTGGACTCGGGCGCGCCATTCTATGACGTGTACCAATGCAGCGACGGAAAATGGCTGTCGGTCGGCCCGATAGAACGCCGCTTCCACGAACTGCTGCTGCGGCGGCTGGGACTGGACGACAATGCCATCCGCGATCTGGGCGACCACCAGGACCGGGCCACCTGGCCTCGCCTGCGAGCGGTGCTGCAAGCGGCGTTCGCCCGCGGCACCCGGGACGAATGGTGCGAAAAGCTGGCGCAACTGGACGTTTGCGTAGCGCCGGTGCAGACGCTGGGCGACGCCGCCGGCCACCCTCAGGTCAAGGCGCGGGGGACTCTGCTGGACATCGACGGTATTACGCAGCCGGCGCCGGCTCCCCGTTTCAGCAGGACGCCGAATGCCAGGCCCACTGCGCCGCAGCCGCCGGACTTCGCCTCCCTCGAGGGGTGGATGGACCCGGAAGAGCTCGCCGCCTTCGGCGACGGGCGCTGAAAGCGTACGCCGCCGGCATCCGCCAGCGCCGGGTATCGGTGGCCGACAGCGCTGGCGCAGCGCGTGTATTTACAACACACTATGAAATATTTATTCAACAATGTGATGTAATTATATAAGATTGGTGACATTCGCTAGTGAGGCCGGCTCAGCCGGCTGGCTGAACCCCATGTCGTGGAGCATCGAATGCGCACCAATCTGCCCATTACCCGGAACTGCTACGACTTTCCCGCGGATCAGACCCTGATCTCGATCACGGACCTGAAGGGACGCATTACCTACTGCAATGCCAACTTCATCGAGGTCAGCGGCTTTACGCACGCCGAACTCATCGGCCAGCCGCATAACCTGGTGCGTCACCCGGATATGCCGGAAGAACCCTTCCGCGATATGTGGGAAACCATCCAGGCGGGCCTGCCCTGGACGGCCCTGATCAAGAACCGCCGCAAGAATGGCGACTATTACTGGGTACGCGCCAACGCCACCCCGATGCGCAACGGCGAGAACATCGTGGGATATCTGTCGGTGCGCACCCACGCCCCACAGGATGAAATCCGCGAAGCCGAGGCCTTGTACGCCGACATGCAGCGCGAGGCCCAGCACGGCCGCCGCGTGCATGCGCTGCACCACGGCGCGGTGCTGAACAACAGCCTGTTGGGACGCCTGGGCCGGATGTTTTCTTTCGGCCTGCGCGGGCATATTGTCCTGTCGTCCATATTCATGGCCGCGGTGCCGCCGCTGGCCTATTTCATCGGCAAGCCCTATGGTGCGCCGGAGTGGGTGCCGGCCCTGGCGGGCCTGGTCGCCGCCATGCTGACCGCCAGCCACCTGATCCGCATCGGCGTGAAGCCGCTGCGCGAAGTGATTTCCACCGCCAACGTGCTGGCGGCCGGCGACCTTACCCAGCATGTCCACGTCGACGGCAAGGCCGAAGTCGGCCAACTGCAGTTGGCCCTGGCGCAACTGGCGGTATCCATGCGCACGGTGGTGCGCGATGTGCGCGAGCAGGTCGCCAGCTTGCGCGGCGGCGCGAGCGAGATTGCCGGCGGCAACCGCGACATGTCCGCGCGCACCGAATCGCAGGCCAGCAGCCTGGAAGAAACCGCCGCCGCCATCGAGCAGATCACCAGCACCGTGCGCCAGACCACCGGCATGGCCGAATCGGGCGCGAACATGGCGCGCGAAACGGTCGGCGCCGCGCAACGCAGCCACGAGGCCGTGCAGAATGTGGTGACGACCATGCAGGAGATTTCCCGGGCCTCGCAGCGCATCGGCGACATCATCCAGGTCATCGAAGGCGTCGCTTTCCAGACCAACATCCTGGCGCTCAATGCCGCCGTCGAGGCGGCGCGCGCGGGCGAACAGGGCAAAGGCTTTGCCGTAGTCGCCAGCGAAGTGCGCGCGCTGGCCCAGCGCACCACGCAGGCCGCCAAGGAAATCCGTGCGCTCATCGAAGAGTCCGGGCAGCGCGTGCACATGGGCGAGCAGCGCGCCGACGAGGCGCGCACTCGCATGGACGAGGTGATGGGCGCCATCAACCGCGTCACGGATTCGCTGGAACACATCAACAATGCCAGCCAGGAGCAGTCGTCGGGCATCGGCCAGGTCAACACCGCCATCGGCCAGCTCGATCAGATCACGCAGCAGAACGTCGCCATGGTCGAACGGCTGGCCACCGCCGCCAGTTCGTTGAACGATCAGGTCAGCATGGTCCACGACACCATACGGGTCTTCCGCCTGACCGACCGGGACACGTCCTTGGCAGAGGCCGACGCCGTGGCCCTGCGCAAGCAGAACCGCGCGATACAGGAACAGCCGGGCAAGCGGCAGCCGGGCCTGGTCCTGATCGGCGGCTGACGGCCTGGCTTCGGTAAAACATCGCGCCTGGATACCGGGTTTCTATAGATCGGTGGACGAGGCGATTTCGCGCCACTGCTCCGTTTCCTGGGCGACCGCGGCCAGGCGCTGTTCGATGGCGGCCAGGGTGTCCGTGCCCAGCGGCAGGCGCACAGGCGGATTCGGCGCGTCGACCAAGGCGAGAATCGCGCCGGCCAGGCGTTCGGGGTCGCCGGGCTGGTTATGGTTGAGGTTGCGGGCGGCCACGCGCACCTTGCCCGCGGTGGCCGCATAGTCGTCGATCGGCGCCGGCGACACGGCCAACGAGCTGGAATCGAGGAAATCGGTACGGAAATAGCCGGGCTGCACCGAACTCACATGGATGCCCAGGGGCGCCAGCTCGGCATGCAGGGCGTCGGACAAGCCCTCGACGGCGAACTTGGTAGAGGAGTACACGCCGAAGCCCGCGGCGGCACGCACGCCGCCGATGGAAGAGAAATTCACGATACGGCCCGAACGGCGCTGGCGCATGGCCGGCAATGCGGCGCGGGTCACGTTGAGCAGGCCGAAGACATTGGTTTCGTACAGGCGGCGCACTTCATCGGCGCTGGCCTCTTCCACGGCGCCCAGCAGGCCGTAGCCGGCGTTGTTCACCAGGATGTCGATGCGCCCGAAGCGCTCCAGGGCGGCGGCGACGGCGCGTTGGGCCTGAGGCTCGTCCGTCACGTCCAGCGCCACCGGCAGCAGGCCGGGATGCTCTCCCAGCGCTTGAGTGACGGTTTCGGGCTTGCGGGCGGTGGCCACCACGGCGTCGCCGCGCTGGAGCGCAGCCCGGGCGATGCGGGCGCCGAAGCCGCGCGATGCGCCGGTAATAAACCAAACGCGTTGGGAGGTAGGGGCAGTCATGGTTCAGTCCTTTCGAGGGAGGGGATTCGTTTCAGCGGTTTCCGCGAGGCGGAACCGGTGAATGGGACTGTATCGACTGCATTCACAACAGACTATTGGCTAATTTATTGATTAATTGGCAATATTTACTTGATAATCATCGCGTGCCTCCGGATATCTCCGTATTCCCGCGCCATGCCCATCAATGAACTTCGCGCCATCACCATCTTTGCCAGGGCGGCAGAGCTGGGCAGCCTGCGCCAGGCCGCGATGGCGCAGGGGATCTCGCCGCAGGCCGCCAGCCAGGCGCTCGCCCAGCTCGAGCAATTCCTGGGAGTCCGGCTGTTTCACCGCACTACGCGCAATATGGCGCTGACGGATGCCGGGCAGCAATTCCTGGAGGCGGCGCAGCCCGGCCTGCTGACACTGCAGAAGGCGGTGCAAGGCGTACGGCGCGCGCGCGAGGAAATCGCGGGCCCGCTGCGTATTGCGGGGCCCCGCTCCACTTTTCTATCGGTGCTGCAGCCGGTGCTGGAAGCGTTCTGCGCCCGCTATCCGGATGTGCAACCCGACGTGCAGCTCGACGACCGCATCGGAAACTGGGTGATGGACCGGATCGACGTGGGTTTTCGGTCTGGCACGTCGCCTGCGGAAGGCGTGATCGCGCGCCGGTTGTTCCCGCTGCAGCTCGTCATCTGCGCAGCGCCCGAGTACATCGCGCGGCACGGCGCGCCGGCCAGTCTTGCCGACCTGGCGGCGCATCGCTGCAGCGTCTACCGTCATCCGAACACCGGCAAGCCCATGCCATGGTCCGTACGAGTCGGCGACAGCCTTGTGGAACAGCATCTTGCCCCGGCGCTATGCACTAATGACATGGACCTGGAACTCCAGGCCACGCTGGCAGGCCAGGTGGTGGCCCAGATCACCGGCGTCATGGCGGCTCCCCACGTCCGCGCGGGACGCCTGGTGCCGCTGCTGCGCGAGCATGCCAGCGACCATCTGGGCCTATATATCTACTACGGCAGCCGCACGGCGCCGCTGCGCGCGCGGGCGTTCGTGGAACTGGCGGTCGAGCGGCTCCTGGATTCGCCCCTGTATATGCTGTCGGCGCAGGAACTGGAAGCGGCCCCGGACAGACTCGGGCCTTCTGCAATATAAGTCTTGATTGTGAGCGATGAAATGCAAGGGGCGTGAATGTTCATCCGTCAGCTTTCCTACCTCTTGGCGCTGGACAAATACCGGCATTTCGGACGGGCAGCGGAAAGCTGCCACGTATCGCAGCCGGCTTTGTCAAATGGGATACGCGAGCTGGAGCGCGAGCTCGGGATCACGATCATCAGGCGCAACCGGACTTTCGAAGGCATCACGCCCGAAGGCGAACGGGTGATCCGGTGGGTGCGCCAGGTGGTCGCCTCCCTGGAAGGGCTGCGGCAGGAGGCCGACCTGGTTCGCAGCGTGCCGCAGGGCCACTTGGCGATAGGCGTGATTCCGACCGCCAACCATGCCGCCACGCTGCTCAGCGCGGAATACCGCGAGATACTTCCCCAATTGACGCTGGAAGTCACGTCCCTCAGTACGCCGGAGATACTGCGCCGGCTGAAGGCTCAGGAGATCCAGTTGGGAATTCTCTATGAGCGATCCGTGGCCGATAACGATGATTACGACGTCATGCGCTTGTTTTCCGAGCGCTACGTGCTGGTGGCGAGCGAGCAGGCGTCCCTGCCGCGCCAGCTCGACTGGTCGGAAGTCGGCGAGTTGCCCCTGTGCCTGCTCAGTCCGGACATGCAGAACCGCCAAACCTTGAACCGGTGTTTCGAGGCCGTGGAGGCAAAGCCGCGGGTGGTGCTGCAAACCAACGATATCCGGGTGCTGCTGGTGGAATGCCTGAGCGGACGGGCATTTTCCATCATGCCCTTGAGCGCGCTGCCGACCCAGTACGAGGGGGCGGGGCTGCTGGCGCATCCCATCACCCCGGAACACGCCGAGGACGTCTGCCTGGTCAGGCTGCGGCGCGACAACCAGCCCGCGCTGTCCCATGCGGCCTGGCAGATCGCAAGCCAATTGGACCTGGAATCCATCTTGAACCACGCCCTGGCGCCGAGAGCTTGATAACCGCTGGTTATCAAAAGGTTCAGAGGAAAAATTAGATCATTTCCGGCCGCTGCCGCATCCTGTCCTGACGGCAATTCAATTGCCCGGCGAGGCCCCTCCGGCCGGCTAGAAATGTCTTGTAAGCCGCGCGCGAATATCCGTAATCTCTAACCTGATACGAGCAGGCCGTGGGTGCCCGTTCGCGTTGGGCTTCGGCAGCCACGGCAGTAATGGTTGCGCCATCCTGATCAAGGAGTCGAAGTGCCTTCCAGCACGTCTCAAGCCGTAGAAGCGCCACTGACTCGCGCCGCCATCATCCTGGTCGTCGCGATCAATGCGGGGCCGCAGGCGGCGACAACCGTGCGCGCATTGTGCGCGGACCTGTCCTCCTTGGTGCGGGGAGTGGGTTTCCGTGCGCGGGAAGACGAGCTTTCCTGTGTCACGGGCATCGGCTCGCAAGCCTGGGACCGTCTGTTTCGAGAGCCCAGGCCGAAGGACCTGCACGCCTTCAAGGAAATATGCGGCGTGCATCGGGCGCCCTCCACGCCGGGGGACCTGCTATTCCATATTCGCGCCTCGCGCATGGACCTCTGCTTCGAATTGGCCACCCACATCATGGAGCGATTGGCCGGCGTGGCCACTGTGGTCGACTCGGTGCAAGGCTTCCGGTACTTCGACGACCGCGACTTGCTGGGCTTTGTCGACGGCACGGAGAATCCGGCGGCGCAGGCGGCGATCGATGCGACCCTGATCGGCGACGAGGATGCCGACTTCGCCGGCGGCAGCTATGTCATCGTCCAGAAGTACCTGCATGACCTGGGAAAGTGGAACGCCATCCCTGTCGAACAGCAAGAGAAGATCATCGGCAGGAAGAAGCTCTCCGACATCGAGCTGCCCGAAGCGGAAAAGCCGAGCTTTGCGCACAACGTCCTCACCAACATCGAGGAAAACGGCGAGCAGTTGCAGATCCTGCGCGACAACATGCCGTTCGGCGATGTGGGCAAGGGCGAGTTCGGCACCTATTTCATCGGCTATGCCTGTTCGCCGGCCCGCATCGAGCGGATGCTGGAGAACATGTTCGTGGGCAATCCTCCCGGCAATTACGACCGTCTGCTCGACGTCAGCCGGGCGGTCACCGGATCCCTGTTCTTCGTACCGACCTCGACATTCCTCGATGCGGTTTCTGCCGAGGAGCTGGCGTTCTCGACGGTGTCGCCGTCCTCCCAGGAAGTCGAAGCCGGACCGGCGGCCGCGCCGGCGGGCTCGTTACGCATCGGTTCATTGAAGGATGAAATCTCCCATGAATAATCTTCATCGCGAACTTGCTCCTGTCTCCGACGCAGCGTGGGACCAAATTGAAGAAGAGGCCAGCCGCACTCTCAAGCGCTACCTGGCGGCGCGTCGCGTCGTGGACGTGCCCGAGCCGAAGGGACCCGGCCTCGCGGCCGTGGGCTCCGGCCACGTCGAGAAAATCGAGGCGCCCGGCGACGGTATCCGGGCCTTGCGGCGCCAGGCTATTGCGTTGGTGGAGTTGCGGGTGCCGTTCGTGCTGACACGCCAAGCCATCGATGACGTCGAACGCGGCTCGGACGATTCGGACTGGCAGCCATTGAAGGACGCCGCGCGCAAGATCGCCTACGCGGAAGACCGGGCGGTCTTCGACGGCTACGCCGCGGCCGGCATCGAGGGCATCCGCCCCGGCGCCAGCAATCCCGCGCTGACCTTGCCGTCCGCCGCGATGGGCTACCCGGAAGTGATCGCCAAGGCCGTCAATGAATTGCGCCTGGCGGGCGTGCAAGGGCCCTACCGGCTGGTGCTGGGCGCCGACGCATACACCAGCATCAACGGGGGGAGCGAGGAGGGCTATCCGGTGCTCCAACACATCCAGCGCCTGGTCGACGGCGAAATCATCTGGGCTCCCGCTATCGATGGCGGGCTGGTGCTGACCGCGCGCGGCGGAGACTTCGAGCTCGATCTGGGCCAGGACGTCTCCATCGGCTACCTCAGCCACTCCAGGACCGAGGTCGAGTTGTACCTGCAGGAAAGTTTCACCTTCCGGCTGCTGACGACGGAGGCCGCAGTCGCCCTGGGCGTCCCCAAGAATGGGACTGCCGACCCGGCGAGCTGATCGGACCCGAGTTCCGGACGTATCAGCCAGCGCTAATCTTCTGAATGGATGGACTGATCATGGCTGCTCTTTGCGAAATCTGCCATACCCGCCCCGCAGTGGCGCAAGTCACCGTGATGCAGGAAGGGAAACGCAAGACGATGGCGATATGCGACTACCACTATCGCCAGCTCATGCGGCATCAAAGCATGCTGAATCCGTTCGATTCCCTGCTGGGCGGCGGCCTGCCGGGTTTGTTCGGCGGGATGGACGGCATGGCCGAACCCGACCTCGCCGCCTCCGTGCCCAGGGAGTCGGTGGACGTGACGGACGCCTTCAGCCAGCAGACGCTGGAACTGCTGCAGCGGGCCGCGGAAAAGGCGGTCGAACTGCATCGCGCCGAACTGGATACCGAGCACGTCCTGTACGTGCTGGCGGACACCGACGTGGTGTCCACGCTGTTCAAGGAACTGAAGCTCTCGCCGCAGGACATCAAGGCCTACATCGATGAGCATGCAAAAAAAGGCGATCGGGATAAAGGCGTGTCCGCCGACAAACTGTCGGTGTCGCCGCGCCTGAAGAAGGCGTTCCAATACGCTTTCCAGGCGTCGCATGAACTGGGCCATTCCTATGTCGGCCCCGAGCACGTGCTCATCGGCCTGGCATCCGTTCCGGACAGCATCGCGGGCGCGCTCCTCAAGAAGTACGGCGTCACGCCGGAGGCCTTGCGCCAGAAAGTCGTGAAAGTCGTCGGCAAGGGCGCGGAAGACGGGCGGGTCGATACGCCGACGGGCACGCCCACGCTGGACAAGTTCGGCAGGGATCTGACGGCCATGGCGCGGCAAGGCAAGCTCGATCCGGTGCTGGGAAGAGCGCAGGAAATCGAAAGCACCATAGAAGTGCTGGCGCGGCGCAAGAAGAACAATCCGGTCCTGATCGGCGAACCGGGCGTAGGCAAGACTGCGATCGTCGAGGGCCTGGCCCAGCGCATCGTGAACGACGACGTGCCGGAGAATCTGCGCGGCAAGCGGCTGGTGGAGATCAACATCAATTCGATGGTGGCCGGGGCGAAGTATCGCGGCGAATTCGAAGAGCGCGCCAAGACGCTGATCGACGAGATCACCGCCAAGCAGAGCGAGCTTATTGTCTTCATCGACGAGTTGCACACGATCGTGGGCGCGGGGCAGGGCGGCGGAGAAGGCGGCCTGGATATCGCCAATGTGCTCAAGCCCGCCTTGGCGCGCGGCGAGCTGAGCCTGATCGGCGCGACCACGCTGAACGAATACCAGAAGCACATCGAGAAGGACGCGGCGCTGGAGCGGCGTTTCCAGCCCGTCCTGGTCCCGGAGCCGACGGTGGAACAGACCATCGTCATCCTGCGCGGCCTGCGGGACAAGCTGGAAGCGCACCACCAGGTGACGTTCGCCGACGACGCCTTCGTCGCGGCAGCGGAGCTGTCCGACCGCTATATCACGTCTCGCTACCTGCCCGACAAGGCGATCGACCTCGTCGACCAGGCCGCCGCGCGCGTCAGGATCCAGGCCACGTCGCGCCCCGCCGATATGCAGGAGCTGGAGGCGGAAATCGCGCAGCTCAAGCGCGAGCAGGACTACGCATCGTCGCGCAAGCGCTTCGACGAGGCCAAGGGGTTCGAAGAGCGCATCAAGGACAAGCAGGCCCGCCTGGATGAGCAGACCGAAGCCTGGCAGCGGAAGACCGGATCGGAAACGCTGGAAGTGACGGTCGCCTCGATCGCCGAGGTCGTGTCGCGACTCACCGGCATTCCTGTGACCGACTTGACGCAGGAAGAACGCCAGAAACTGGTGCAGATGGAGGAAAAGCTGCGCGAGCGCGTGGTGGGCCAGGACGAGGCCGTGGTCGCGGTCAGCGACGCCGTGCGGCTGTCGCGCGCAGGGCTCGGGCAGGCCCACCGGCCCATCGCCACCTTCCTGTTCCTGGGGCCGACGGGCGTGGGGAAAACCGAACTGGCCAAGGCCTTGGCCGAGTCCGTGTTCGGCGACGAACAGGCGGTCGTGCGTATCGATATGTCCGAGTACATGGAGCGGCACGCGGTGGCGCGGCTCATCGGCGCGCCTCCGGGCTATGTGGGCTACGACGAAGGCGGCCAATTGACGGAGCGCGTGCGGCGCCGGCCGTACTGCGTCATCTTGCTGGACGAAATCGAAAAAGCGCATCCGGACGTCAATAACGTGCTGCTGCAAGTCTTCGACGACGGCCGCCTGACTGACGGCAAGGGGCGGGTCGTCGATTTCAGCAACACCGTCATCATCGCGACGAGCAATCTCGGCGCGTCCATCATCATGGGAAATCTGCAAAAGGACGAGAAGAGCAGGGCCTCGGAAAAAGACGTCCGCGAGCAGTTGATGGGCGTGTTGAAGGGACATTTCCGCCCGGAATTCCTGAATCGCATTGACGAGGTCATCGTCTTCCACAGCCTGTCGCGGGAGAACATACGTGCGATCGTCCAGATCCAGCTCGACCGGGTCGTGCGGACGGCGGCTGCGCAGGACATTGCCCTCAAGATTCACGACGGGGTGATCGATCATCTGGCGGACGTGGGTTACCAACCCGAATTCGGCGCCCGCGAACTCAAGCGCCAGATCCGCCAGCAACTGGAGACCCAGTTGGCCAAGGAAATCCTGGGAGACAAGATCAAGTCCGGCGATACGGTCGACGTGGATTTCGACCAGGCATCGGACCGGGTCACCCTGAAGCCGGCTGCGCAGCCCGCCGTCCAGGATAAGGCGGCCGCGGACGGCGCCGGGTCCAAGCCGAAGAAGCCGAAGGCGAAAGCGTCCAGGACCCGGGCTTCGGGCGACGCCAAGGACGGCAAAAAACCGGACACCCTGGGCGCTTGAGCCGCGCGGCAGCAAGGACGCTCCAAGGAGACTCACCATGCAGCAGACCCCGTCCCAGCAGGAGTTCGACTTCTATATCAACCTCGGCAAGCCCACCCTCGGGCTGTATGTCCGCAAAGGAGAGGGATTGCCCGACCTGGCGCATCCGCAGCAATGGCGGTTTTCGGGGCATGTGTGGCAAAGCGAGCTGCCTCCCGGGATCTTCCAGGAATTGGCGGCCAACGGGCATGCCTTCCAGGAATTGGGCGGCTGAAGGAGAAAAGCCATGAGCAGGACACTCGTGAACCCCGATGGCGTGCTCGACACGGCGCAATACGGCTACAGCCAGGCATGCATCGCCAGCGGCGGCCGCCGGGTGGTCGTAGCCGGCCAGGCCGCCGTGGACGTCCACGGCCGCGTAGCCGACATCGGCCTGCAGGGCCAGACCGCGGCAGCGCTCGCGAACGTGGAGCGCGTGCTCGCGGCCGCGGGCGGCACGATGGAGCAACTCGTCTTCCTGCGCGTCTATGTATGCGAAACGGTACGGGAAGACCTCGGGCAGGTCGCCGGCGAACTGCGCCGGCGTTTCCCAAGCAATCCGCCGCCGTCATCGTGGATCGTCGTCAGCAGCCTGGCATTGCCCGAATGGCTGATCCTGATCGAAGCGGAAGCGGTGCTCGACTGAAGGCCATCCCAAGAGGTGACACCATGACCAAACGACGCGAAGTGCCCGGCATTCGCCCCTATGACGGCCCGGCCGGCGGCTGGGGAGCCCTGCGGGCGACAGCCCAGGCCGTCCGGCAGCAGATGGAGGTGGTGGAAGCTCCCGTCGTCCTGCTGCGCACCAACCAGCCTACCGGCTTCGACTGCCCCGGCTGCGCATGGCCGGACAAGGAACACCGTTCCACTTTCCAGTTCTGCGAGAACGGCGCCAAGGCGGTTACCTGGGAGGCGACTAGCAAGCGCGTGACGCCGGGGTTTTTCGACCAGCACACGGTTTCCTCCCTGCTGAAACTGTCGGACTACGAACTGGAGGACTACGGCCGCCTGACGCACCCGATGGCGTACGACGCCGCGACCGATAAATTCGTTCCGGTTGCGTGGGAAGCGGCCTTTGCGCGCATCGGCGAGGTGCTGCGCGGCCTGGATTCGCCCGACCAGGCGGAGTTCTATACCTCGGGGCGGGCCTCCAACGAAGCGGCTTATCTGTTTCAGCTATTCGCGCGCGAATTCGGCACCAACAATTTTCCCGACTGTTCGAACATGTGCCACGAGGCGACCAGCGTCGGCCTTCCCCAGTCGATAGGCATAGGCAAGGGCACGGTATCGCTGGAGGACTTCGACCATACCGACCTGATTCTCTCGATCGGCCACAACCCCGGCACCAACCACCCGCGCATGATGGGGACGCTGCACGAGGTGGCGCGCCGCAAGGTTCCCATCATCGTGTTCAACCCCTTGCGCGAACGCGCCCTGGAGCGATTCGCCGATCCGCAGAGCATCGTGGAAATGGCGACCTTCAGTTCCACCAACATCGCTTCCACCTACTACCAGGTCAGGGCCGGCGGCGACGCGGCGGCGCTCAAGGGCATCATGAAGGCGCTGCTTGCGCTGGAAGCGCAGCGCGGCGACGTCCTGGACCGCGAGTTCATCGCGCAGCACACGCTGGGCTTCGACGCGCTGGCGGCGGACCTGGAGGCGACCTCCTGGGCCGATATCGAAAACGAAAGCGGCCTGCGGCGCGAGGACCTGGAGCAGGTGGCCGAAGCCTACGCCAAGTCGAACGCCGCCATCGTCACCTACGGGATGGGGATCACCCAGCACAACACCGGCACGGCCAACGTGAAGCTGATCGTCGACCTGTTGCTCATGCGTGGCAATTTCGGCAAGCCCGGCGCGGGCATCTGCCCGTTGCGCGGCCACTCGAACGTGCAGGGCAACCGGACCGTCGGCATTACGGAAAAGCCTTCCGCGGAGTTTCTCGGCAAGCTGCAGGAGGTATTCGGCTTCGTTCCGCCCCAGGGGCACGGCCATGATGCAGTGCAAAGCATGCAGGCCATGATAGACGGCTCGGCCAAGGCGCTCATCTGCCTGGGCGGCAATCTGGCCGTGGCCCTGCCCGACCCCGAGCTTTGCTTCGCGGCGATGAAGGGGCTGGCGCTGAGCGTGCACCTGGGGACCAAGCTCAATCGCTCGCATCTGCTGGTGGGCCGCGAGACTTTTCTGCTGCCCGTGCTGGGCCGAACCGAACTCGACATCCAGGCGGGCGGCCCGCAATCGGTGACCGTCGAGGATTCGATGTCCATGGTCCATGCCTCGGCCGGAAAGCTCAAGCCGGCGTCCGCGGAACTGCGATCCGAGCCTGCCATCGTCGCCGCCATGGCGCAGGCGACCTTGCCCGGCAGCAAGGTGGACTGGTCGGGGCTGGTGGAAAACTACGATCGCATCCGGGACCTGATAGAACGCACGATTCCGGGCTTCGAAGACTACAACGCGCGCATTCGCGTTCCCGGCGGCTTCCGCATGCCGCTGCCGCCGACCGAACGCAAATGGAACACGCCCGCGGGCAAGGCCATGTTCTCGGTGTTCCCCGGCGTGCGGGAGCGCTATGAGCCCTGGCCCGACGAGGTGCTGAGGCTGGTGACCATTCGCAGCCACGACCAGTACAACACCACGATATACGGACTGGACGACCGCTACCGCGGCGTCTTCGGCCGACGGGACGTGCTCTTCATGAACCGGGAGGACCTGGCTGCGCAGGGGCTGGAGCATGGCGACCTGGTCGACATCGAAACGGTGTCGCCGAACCGGGCGCTGCGGTTGGAAGGCATTACCGCGATCGAATACTGCATCGCGCGGGGCTCGGTCGCCGCCTACTATCCCGAGGCCAACGTGCTGGTTCCGCTGGACTACATCGACAAGGAATGCGGCACGCCGTCTTATAAATCGATACCGGTGCGCATCCGGAAGGCCGCGCAGGGAGGTCTGCACGCGTAAGGCGCAACCGCTTTTTCCCCGTCGATACGCTGCCCCACCATGATCGTCCGCCCCGCCTCCCGCTCTCCCTGGCTGCTGCTGTTCACGTTGAAGGGATCCATCGTTTCCATTATTTGGAAACGCGTGGTCGCCATGATGCTGTTGGCGACCGCCGTGGTCCTGGCGGAGCATCGTTTGCCGTTGAGCGGGACCGGGCTGGGGGCGGTTCCCTTGACGCTGGTGGGCCTGACGCTGGCCATTTTCCTGGGCTTTCGCAACAGCGTCGCCTACCAGCGCTGGTGGGAGGCGCGCACCCTGTGGGGCGAACTGCTCATCGTCGTGCGAAACCTGACGCGCCAGACGCTGAGCTTTCCCGACGACCTGCCCGCCGCCCGCAGGCGCGAACTGGCGCACGGCCTGGTCGCCTTCGCCCATGCCTTGCGGCACATGCTGAGGCAAAGCGACCCCAGCGAGGATTTCGCGCGATGGCTGCCCGCCGACAGGGCGGCCCGCCTGGCGCAGGCGTCGAATCCGCCCAACGTGCTGCTGCGCGATTTGAGCCAGGCATACGCGCAGTTGAGGCGGGAAGGCCGGCTGGACAGCATTCTGCTGGCGGATATCGACAGCCAGCTCACGCGGCTTTCGTACATCGTCGGAGGTTGCGAGAGGATACGCAGCACGCCGATTCCATTCGCCTATATCTTGCTGCTGCACCGGACCGTATACATCTATTGCCTGCTGTTGCCGTTCTGCCTGGTCGGCAGCATAGACTGGGTGACGCCGCTCATGGTGGGCGTGCTGTCCTACACGTTCTTCGGGCTGGACGCCTTGGGCGAACAGATCGAAGAGCCCTTCGATCGCCTGCCCAACAACCTGCCGCTGGACGCGTTGTGCCGCAGCGTCGAGATCAACGTGGGAGAACTGTTGGGCGACACCGACCTGCCGCCGCCCCTGGCGCCCCGGGAGGGGGTGCTGTTCTAGCCTGTTCCCGGCCTGACGCCGTGCATCGGCCGATACTCAGTTCCCACCACCTTGACTTCAGTTGAAGGGGGGCTTGCTACTCAACGTCGATCAGATGATAGGTCTCGTTGATTCGAAGTATTGTGCAACCGCCGGAGTCAATCCGAATTTCGTTGACGCAACATGGATCTTGCTTGATGCGCCAGTAGTGCGACAGTGGCAGGCCCAGCGCGTGCAACAGGATCACGCGATTAATACTGTCGTGGCCAACGAGGACCACCGGATCGTCCGGGTGCTCCGCGAGCATCCTGCGCAGGATCGCGGTCGAACGGACCAGCACTGCCGCCAGGGTCTCACCGTCAGGAAGGGCTGTCAGGTCGGGATGTTCAAACCAGTTCTTGAACTCCTGGGGCCAGCTTTTTTTCACTTCTTGATGAGTACGGCCTTGCCATTGACCGTAGTCGGTATCAATCAGATCGGATAGCGTCTGAACGCGGGCGCCCGTCATCTGAGAAATGGCCTGGGCGGTGTGCTGGCAGCGCGACAGTGGACTGGCGTAGATCGCCGACGGCCTGGCCGTTCGCGCAATCCGGGATGCCAGCGCGGCGGCCTGTTTTTTCCCTAGTTCAGACAAGGGTAGTTCGGCTCGGCCGCGAAATCTCTCAGGTGCGATCCAATCGACATGCCCGTGGCGCGTGAGGAAGATGTGTGTCATGGCTTGCGAGCTCCATATGAGCCCGTGCGCCCGTACTCGACCGGCGTCTTGACAAAAAAAACATCGATGTTCTCTCTGCGAAGGGCTTCAAGCACCCGGGTGCAGGTCGCTTCGTCCACGGCTGCCACGACACCGACGGGTTGGTCCGCCAGTTCGAAGAAATGCGCGGAATGGAAGCGTCCGTCATGGCCGAAGCTCTCGCCGGCGCTGAACAGCGTTCCGCCCAAGGCGCCTTGCTCCTTCGCCAGTTTGAGCAGCCATTCAGCCAGGGATTCCTTGCCGTGGAGTCGATCCTGCTGGGTGTAGAAGGTCAGTTGGTATCCTTTCATGGCGCGTGTTCCAAGAGTGGGTTCAGGGGGGGGATCGCATGGCGGAAATCGTGGCGATGCCAAGCAGAGTCATGGAGAGGGAACCGCCGACGTGAACGGCGATGGAGGCCGCCAGCCAGCCGAAGCGCTCCTGCTGCAGCAAGGCGGCCAGCTCGCCAGAAAATGTCGAAAAGGTCGTCAATCCGCCGCAGAATCCCGTGACTATGAACAGCCGCCACTGGGGTGGAAGCCCAGGATGGCCGCCGAAGTAGCTGATCGCCAGGCCGATGAGGTAGCCGCCCAGCAGGTTGGCGATCAAGGTGCCGGGAGGAATGGACGGAAACAGCGCGTTGAACGCGTTTCCCAGCCACCACCGCAGCAGAGCACCGAGGGCGGCCCCCGTCGAGATTGCGATGAGCGTGGCAGCCATCAGGGTTCCTCTCAGCCGGCCTGCCCGCTGGGAAGCAGCGGAATCTCGCACTTGAGCAGCACGGCCCGGACCTTATGCAGTTCAGCGGCGTGGTCGTGGAGAAACTTGCGTAGGGCGGACTCGCTGTCGATCAGTTCGACACATTGCGGGTGCCTCATGCTCGTGACTTCCGGGTGATGGTGAGTCAGGCGTTCTCCCTTCAGGTAACCCGATTGAACGTGGTGCAGCACAGCTTGCTGGATGCCGGATCGCCGGGCAGCGTTGATCAAGTGGTGGGCCAGCGCCGGCGCGCTCAGGCGATGCCAGAAGCGCGTCGCCGAGGCGCGGGCGGAAATCGGAAAATACAGCCGCAATGCGGTCAGGTCGGTGGTCATGCTTGGTGGGGTCCTAGATTTGTTTGCCGGGATTGCCGGCCATCGATTCCTGGCGTAGCTGCTTGCGGTAGGCGTCCAGTTCGGAGATCCGCAAGCCTTCGGGGATGACGCGATGCTTGGAATGGCCGACGCGCTGCGCGTGATAGATTCCGCTATGGCCGGAGAACAGATAGGCCGCGATGCACGCGATGGCGGCAAACGGCGCAATCTCGGGGCCGAACAGTTCGATCGCCATGACGATGGTGGCAATGGGGGTGTTGGCGGCGCCCGCGAAAACTGCAACGAATCCCAGCCCGGCGAGCATCGAGAACGGCAGGTGCAGAAGTGGGGCCAAAGCATTGCCGAACGTTGCGCCGATGTAGAAGAGCGGAGTGACCTCGCCGCCCTTGAATCCAGTTCCAAGAGACGCCACCGTAAACAGGAGCTTTCCGGCAAAGTCCCATGGCGCCACCGGCTGCTGGAAGGCTTGCTCGATCGAGGGAATGCCCAGGCCGATGTAGCGGTAGCCATCCAGGCCCCAGACGGCCGTGGCGACTACGGCGCCGCCGATGAATGGCCGTAGCGGCGCATAGGGGACGTGCCGCTTCATGAATGCGCCGATTGCGTGGGCGCTGTTGGCGAAGACCATGCCGATCAGGCCGAAGAGAATGCCGGCAACGACCACGCTAAGCACGCTCACCAGGCCCAGGGGGGCGACGTCCGGGACCGAGTAATGGGTGTGGTGGATGCCCAGAAGCACGCCGATCCGGTCCGCGGCGATGGCCGCGACGACGCACGGAAAAAGGGCGTCGTATCGCATGCGGCCTATGGCCAGGACTTCCAGTCCGAAGATGGCGCCGGCCAGCGGCGTGCCGAACACCGAGGAGAAACCGGCGGCGATCCCAGCCATGAGGACGATCCGGCGGTCTTCCGGACGCATTCTCAGGATGTGGGTCAACTGGTCGGCCAGCGCGCCGCCCATTTGCACCGCGGTTCCTTCGCGCCCCACGGAGGCGCCGAACAGGTGGGAGATCACGGTGCCGCCGAGGACCATGGGAACCATGCGCAGCGGTATGACTTTCTTGGGGTCGTGGATCTCGTCGATGATCAGATTGTTTCCTGCCTCGACGGGCCGGCCCATGCGCAGGTAGCACCAGCCGACGGCGAAGCCGGCCACGGGCAGTAGCCAGATCAGGGCCGGGTTCGCTTCGCGGGTGGACGTGGCCCAATCGAGCGCATGGAGGAAAAGCGCGGACGCCGCGCCGGCCAGGCATGCGACGAGGAAGGATAGGACCAGCCATTTGCCGATGTAGGGCAGGAGGTCCAGTTGTTCTATGCGTGTATTGCGCGGCATGGAGTTCAGGGTCTGAGGGAAAAATCCCCTGATCCGCGCAGCCATAGGACGCAAAAAATGCCTACAGCCCCGGTGAGAACCAGGGATCTGTAGGCATCATCAGCCGCAGTAAGAAGATTGCAGCGGTTAGCGGAGGAATGCCATCTCCGACGAACGCCCAAATGTTAACAGGCCGGGACTGGCCGGCGCAAGCAGGCGCCCATGCCGCGTGAGGAGATACACACTTCCCCCGCGCGACGAGTGCGGGAAGGGACTCGCGAACCATGCCTTTGCTTCAACCCGCCTTTGCCGGCACCGGCGTATTCAGCAACTGCTGCTCCCACAAGAACGCAATGCCACTGCCGCCGGCGTGTTCGATAATGACTTCCGTGATGGCGGCGGCCTGTTCGGCGCGGGCCCAGTCGCGTTGCCATTCGGCGGCGACGGCGAGCCAGGTCATCATGTTGGCGCCCGCTGCAATCATGCGTTGGATCGCAACTCGATGCGCTTCGACGGAAACGCCGCCCGACGCGTCGGTGACGACGGTGACGTCCCAGCCTTCGCCGAGCGCCTGGATGGCCGGCATCGCGACGCAGACTTCGGTCCACAGGCCGGCGATGATCAATTGCTTGCGGCCGGTGGCTTTGACGGCGTCCACCACCTTCGGATCCTGCCAGGTGTTGATGAGCGTGCGGTCGATCACTTCCTGGCCGGGGAACACGTCGGTGATCTGGGGAAAGAGCAGCCCGCCTCGTTCGGCGATCACTGTCGTCAGAATGGTGGGCACGCCGAACGCTTTGGCCGCCTTGGCGAGGCCCGCGGTGTTGTTGATCACCATTTGCGGTTCGTGGCTGTTCACGTTCGCAAGCTGATAGGGCTGGTGGTCGATCAGAACGAGTACCGAATCTTCGGGACGGAGAAGCGAATCAAGGCCGTTGCGAAAAGTCATTCAGGCTTCCTTTGCAGTGGTGAGCTAAGTGGCTTCGCTGTCCAGGCGCCTTGAGCGGCGCATGGCTGGCGGAAATGGCGCGACGCCATCCCGAGCTGCATATCCAGACCTGTTATAGCGACCGCTTCGTTGATCTCATCGCGGAGGGTTACGACTGCGCGATCCGGGTGGGCTATCTACCGGACTCCAATCTGGTCGCAAGGCGCGTCGGCCGCATTTATGGAAAGCTGGTTGCAAGCCCCGCCTATATCGAGGCCCATGGCGCGCCAGTAACGCCGCAGGACCTCGCCACGCATCAATCGCTGATGCAAAGCACCGAATCCTGGAGGTTCCTGGACGATGACAAAGTCATCAATGTGCGGCCGCAGGGGCGCTTCAAGGCCGACAACGCCACAGCGCTCGTCGCGGCCGCGGTGGCCGGCGTCGGCATTGCGTATTTGCCCGATTGGGTCACCGATGACTATGTGGCGTCCGGGGCGTTGGTGCCGATCATGACGCGCTATCCCCCGCCCGCCGCGGGCGCATACGTCGTTCGGCCGCCCGGCCAGCATCCCTCACGGAATATCCGAGTGCTTACGGAGCTGCTGATCGAGACTTGCGACCGGTGAATTACATGCTGAGTGTCTGCTGCTTGATACCGCCAGCGTCGGCTCTTGGCCGGCGGCAGTCCTTGCATTCGCCGATCCTGCGCTCGGGCATGGCCTGAGCAGCATGCCGATCAATGTTCCACAGTCGCGGAATCCGACAGCATCATGTCGGCGATATCCAGCATCGCCCGCAAGCGATCCATGTGCCGCAGGTCTTGGTGATAGCCAACCCATATGTCCCGCGTCGGAGGCTGATCCGGCGTATCGAGGCGCTGCAATCCGGAGACTGCATCGCCAAGCGGCCTTGGCAGCACCGCGATGCCCACGCCCCTCAAGCACATCTGCGCCTGGACCGAACGATTCGTGCTTGTGAACGCGCGTCGGCAGCGCGGAAACCTCTCCAGCACCCAAGCCACATCGGGGAAATGCGACTGTGCGGTGTTCATCAGAATGACGCCCACGGATGCGGGATTGTCCTGCAAGGCCTGGGCGGTTGCCGCCGACGCATACACCCCATATGACATGCGCATCAGGCGGCGCTGAACAATATCCGGTTCGCTGAAAGGCACGATGCGAAAGGCCACGTCGGCCTCCCGCCGTGAGAGATCGAGTAAGCGATGGCTGGCAATCACTTCCGGCACGACAGCGGGATGACGGTGTGTCAACTCGACCAAGACGGGCGCCAGGACATAGCCAGCGAACCAGTCCGCTGACGAGATTCGCAGGATGCCTTCAAGGCGTCGGTCGTTGCCGGTCAGACGCCTTTCCATGGATAGTGCGGAATCCTCCATGGACTCCGCCAGCGCCCGCACGGTGTCACCGGCATCCGTGAGCACCAGGCCGTCCTTTGTTCTCCGAAAGAGCGCCTGCTTGGCTTCGTCCTCAAGCACTTTGATCCGGCGACCCACTGTCGGATGGCTCACGTTCAGCGCCCGGGCGGCTTCGCCGAAGGATCCGCTGCGAGCGACCGCCAGGAAGATGCGGACGTCGTTCCATTCCATGTCTATCCTGTGCGTACAAAAATGTACGAAAAATATACATCAATGTCGGTGGTCGAACAATATTGTTTGGATCATCATGCGCTCCATGACGAATGTCCTTGCGAACCCGTTGTGCGCCCACGCCCAGGCACGTCTGATTTGGAGCCTCAAGATATGAATACTGAACCCCGGCACGTTGCAGGAGCGCTCGAAGCCGCGTTTGCGTCACCTGAACGCGCCGCTGCGAGGGGCGCCGGGACGGCAGCCCCTGACCCCCGTCGCTGGCTCGCCTTGGCCGTCCTGTTGACCGGCACGCTCCTGCCACCTTTGGACTTCTTTATTGTCAACGGGGCGCTACCTGCCATACGGGAGGACCTGCAAGCTTCTTCCGACGTCTCGCAGTTGGTGATCTCGGTGTATGCCGCCGCCTATGCCGTCACGCTGATCTTGGGCGGTCGCCTGGGCGATCTTTATGGCCGCAAGCGGGCATTTATCGCTGGCATGCTCGGCTTCGGCGTCGCGTCGGCGTTGTGCGGCCTGGCGCCGTCGCCGGGCATGCTTGTCGCCGGCCGGCTGCTGCAAGGGATATCTGCAGCGATCATGGCGCCGCAATCATTGGCATCGATACACGCCATCTTTCCGGCAAGCGAGAAGAATCGCGCGCTGAGTCGATACGGCGCGACCTTCGGCTTGGCCTCGGTGGGCGGTCAATTGCTCGGCGGTGTGCTGGTTTCGACCAGTCCGTGGGGGCTGGGGTGGCGCAGCGTCTTTTTGATCAACCTTCCCATCATCATCGTTGCCATTCCGGCTGCAATGATGTTGCTGGGTGAAAGTCGCGCCGAACGTTCGCCACGCTTGGACGTGCCGGGGGCGGTGCTGCTGGCGATTGGCTTGCTGGCGCTCGTGGTTCCGCTTATCGAAGGGCAGCAACACCACTGGCCGTGGTGGGGCATCGTGCCGCTGGTGTTGAGCATGCCGTTGTTATGGCTTTTCTGGCAGTACGAAAAAGCAGAGGAGCGCGCCGGCAGAACTCCGCTGGTTCTGCCATCGCTTCTGGCCGTGCGTGGGTTGCGACGCAGTTTGGCATCAACCTTCCTCTTCTATGCGCTCGCCGCGTTCTTCCTGGTGTTCGCCGTGTACGAACACGCCGGCCTGGGCCACGATGCGTTGACAGCCGGCCTGGCCATCCTGCCGCTTGGCATCGGGTTTTTCCTTGGCCCGCTGTGCAGCCCGCACATCGCTCGGCGAATGGGCTCACGCACCGCCGGGTTTGGCATGGTTCTGGAGGTGCTCGGTCTGGTCATGGTCGCGGCGCTGGCGTTGGCCGGTGCGTCGTCGTGGCTGGCGCTGCCCTTGTTTCTGATTGGCGCCGGGCAAGGCATCGCCCTTCCTGCGGTGGTGCGCTTGAACGTGGACCATGTGGAAACACGCTGGGCCGGGCTGGCCTCGGGCTTGGTAAACGCCACCTTGCAGATCAGCGCCGCAGTAAGCGTCGCCTTGTTCGGTGGTCTATTCATCGCGATCGCGCCTGATGGGGCAAGCGCTCAGGACGTGCAGCTTGGATTTGCGGTGGCTTCATTGGCGATAGGCGCGTCACTGGCGCTGGCCGCCGCATTAAGTTGGAAACGCCAGGAAATATGAAAAATCGAGAATCCTTTTGCATCGTGGATGCATGCTTTCAAGAGAACGCTCTGTCATGAACACTGCCTTGAAGAATTCCTTGCCCGGTCTCGCCCGTAAACGGGCGCTGGTCACCGGCGCAGCGCGTGGCATCGGCGCGGCCATTGCGCTCAAGCTGGCCGAAGACGGCGCGGACGTCGCTATCACGTACGAGAAATCGGTGGGGAAGGCCGAGGCGCTGGCTGCCGAGATCCGCGCCCTCGGCCGCAACGCCGTCGCCATCCAAGCCGATGCGGCCAGCCCTGATGCCGCGAAGGCCGCGGTAGAGCGGACCGTGGAGGAACTAGGGGGGCTGGACATCCTCGTCAACAACGCCGGCGTTTTGATTTCAGGCCCGTTTTCCGAGCAGTCGCTGGAGCAGATATGCCTGCAACTGGACGTCAATGTGCGCGGCGTGTTCATGACCACCCAGGCCGCGCTGAAATACCTTCCCGATGGCGGCCGCATCATCACGATTGGCAGCAATGCAGGCCTGTCGGTGCCGTTCGCCGGCATCGCAGTCTATGCGGCGACCAAATCCGCGATGGAGAGCTTTACCCGTGGGCTTGCGCGTGAGCTGGGTCACCGTGACATCACCGTCAATCTGGTTCGTCCTGGTCCCATCGACACGGACATGAATCCTGCCGACGGCCCCCTCGCCGCCTCCATCCTGCCAAGCCTGTCTATTGCCCGCTACGGAAAGACCAGGGAGGTCGCCGAAGCCGTCGCCTTCCTGGCGGGGCCTGGCGCCGCGTATGTCACCGGGTCGGGAATCCTTGTCGATGGCGGCATAAGCGCGTGATGCGGCAAATCATGAATCGTCCGTGTCTCATCCCCTGTGCCCGTACGGCGCGTTCTATCCGTTAAAGGCAGTCCTAATTGCGGTTACCGCTCCCGCTCGACAAACCTAGCGCATAACCCGGTGTACGCCGGACCGCAAAGCGGTGACCGCCAGCGCGATGGGCAGCACTATGCGCCATTGCCCCAGGAACAGCTCGCGGGTCGCTTCGCCTGGCGCCCAGGTGTTGCCGAACACCTGCGGCGAAGGCGGCGCCAGGTACAGGGTGATTAGCGCGGCGGCAAAGGTCGCCAAGATACGCCAGGGTGACGATTGACGCAGCCTGACCGAACGCTCGGCCAGCGCTAGCGCAAGCACGCCTGCCAACCCGGCCAGGACGGCCTCGACATAGAAATCGCGGGGGCCGTAGGGGTAGGGCGCGTCAGGGATCAGCCAGCCGAAGGTGTCGGTCGACAGCACGGAAGTCAGGACCGCGCCGAACAGGGCGGCGGCCGAGGACAGGATCAGAAGGTCCAGGACGCGCATAAGGAGTTTGTACATTCGGAGATGGCAGGGGGTGAAGAGCATTACTCGATGACGACGACGTCGTTCCCGGCCGCCGGAATGTTGGCCCGCCGTCCACTGCTCGCGATGGCGGGAGAATACCTGATGGCCAGGGGGGCTACGTTAAACGAAAGCAGGTTTCTCGCGTAGTGTTCCCAAACCCGTCCGCTGCTCAGGGTTTTCCCCAGGATTGTTTTCCTTGCGGAAAATCAATGCTCTATAGGACACTTTGTGTCATGGCGGAATCGATCCGCAGCACACAAGGGGAACAGAGATGAAGATTCGCGGATGGTCGGGCGCGCTGGCGCTGGCGGCGGCAATGGCGGGCGGGGGCGCACAGGCGGCGTATCCGGAGCGGCCGATCCGGCTGGTGGTGCCTTTCGGCGCGGGCGGGATCACGGATATCGTCGCGCGCCAGGTGGGCAAGGGCATGGGAGACGTCCTGGGGCAGGGCATCGTGGTCGAGAACCGGCCGGGCGCGGGCGGGGTGATCGCGGCGCAGTTGGCCGCCGCCGCGCCGGCGGACGGCTATACGATTTTCATGGGCACGGTGGGCACCCAGGTGGTGAATCCGCTGATCTACAGCAAGCTCGGCTACGATGCGGACAAGTTCGCGCCCGTGGGCATGGTGTCCGGTTCGCCCTACCTGCTGGCGCTGCGGGCGGGCGTGCCGGCGACGACCTTCGGCGAGTTCGTCGCCTATGCCAAGGCCCATCCGGCGAAGCTGAATTTCGGATCGGCGGGCAACGCCAGCTCGCCCCACCTGGGCCTGGAACTGTTGAAGCTGACGGCGGGCGTGGACATCGTGCACGTACCGTTCAAGAGCGGCAGCGAGGCGGTGAACGCCGCGATCGGCGAGCAGGTGGACGTGGTGATGGACGCCAGCCCGGTGATCATGCCGCACGCGGCCTCGGGCAAGTTGCGCGCGCTGGCGGTGGCCGCCGACAAGCGCCTGCCGTCCGCGCCCGGGGTGCCGGCCGCGAGCGAAGTGGGCGATGCCGGCCTGCAGATCAGTTCCTGGAACGCGTTCTTCGCGCCCGCCGGCACGCCGCCCGCGGTGCTGGAGAAACTGAACGCCGCCTTGCAGAAAACCCTGTCCTCGCCGGAACTGCGGGAGCGGCTGGCGTCCCAGGGAACGCAGCTATATACCGGCACGCCCGACGAGTACCAGCGCTTCATCGCCGGCGAGAAGGCCAAGTGGACCGAGATTGTGAAGCGCGCGAATATCAGGATGGAATGACGATGAGCCCGACTCCCCACCCCCTTGCCGGCAAGCCGCTGGAATTGGCCGATACGCTGCGTTCGGGCAATGCCTGGAAGATCCGGCTGGCCTGCGGCTATATGGGCCTGCCGATAAGGCGCCGTACTTTCGATATCGTGCAGGGCGACCTGGAAACGGAGGCGTTCGCGCGCATCAACCCGTGGCGGCAAGTGCCCGCGCTGCTGACCCCGGAAGGGGAGTGGCTGGCGGAATCGCAGGCGATCCTCTGGTACCTGGGGCAGGGCACGCCGTGGCTGCCGGCGGACCGGCTGGCGCAGGCCCAGGTCAGTAGCTGGCTGAGTTTCGAGCAGACCCAGCACATGCATGCGTTCGCGCAGCCGCGCCTGCTGATCCATTTGCGCCGGACGGCGCGGGTGGACGATCCGGCCATGAAGGCGTGGCGCGAGACCGGCATGAAGGCGGCGGCATGGATGGACGCGCACCTGGCGGGCCGGCGCTATCTGGTCGGAACTGCGCCGACCATCGCGGACATCGCGCTGTTCCCGTATACGAGCATGGCGGCGGAAGGCGGCTACGACCTGTCCGGCTTCGCCCATATCGATGCCTGGCTGGCGCGCATGCGCGGCCTGCCCGGCTTCACGCCGCTGATCGAAGCGGCATGACAGACCAAATCTGAAGGAGGAATGATGGCCGATACGATGTACCTGGGAAAAGAGGAACTGATCGCGCGGGCCAAGTCGATGCCTGGCTGGCGCGCATGCGCGGCCTGCCCGGCTTCACGCCGCTGATCGAAGCGGCATGACAGACCAAATCTGAAGGAGGAATGATGGCCGATACGATGCACCTGGGAAAAGAGGAACTGATCGCGCGGGCCAAGGCCGAGATGCAGCGCCAGTTCGAGACGCCGGAATGGACCCTGCGCGAGCGCCTGGCGCTGACCTGCCGCATCCTGTTCGACGGCGGGCACGATTCCGGCCTGGCCGGGCAGATCACGGCGCGCGCGCCGGAGCCGGACCGCTATTTCACGCAGCGCCTGGGCCTGGGCTTTGACGAGATCACGGCCGGCAACCTGCTGCTGGTGGACGAGGACCTGCGCGTGCAGGAGGGCGGCGGCATGCCCAATCCGGCCAACCGCTTCCATTCCTGGATCTACCGCGCGCGTCCGGACGTGAACTGCATCATCCATACGCATCCGCTGCACGCGGCGTCCCTGTCGATGCTGGAGGTGCCGCTGGAGATCTCGCACATGGACAATTGTCCGCTGTACGACGACGTGGCCTTCCTGAAGGATTGGCCCGGCGTGCCGGTGGGCAACGAGGAAGGCGAGATCATCTCGGCGGCGCTGGGCGCCAAGCGCGCCATCCTGCTGTCGCACCACGGCATGCTGATCGCGGCCGGGTCGGTGGAAGAGGCCTGCGTGCTGGCCCTGCAGTTCGAGCGGGCCGCCCGCATGCAGCTCCTGGCCATGGCCGCAGGCAGGATCCAGCCCATCCCGCCGGCGCTGGGCCGCGAAGCCCACGATTGGATCCTGACGCCGAAGCGTTCGCAGGTGGGGTTTTCGTACTACGCGCGGCGGGCGTTGCGGGCGCATCCGGACGTGCTGTCATAGGTCATGGGGGGGCGCGGTATCGGCTCGACGGCCGAGCCGGTTTAGGGCATGCTTAGCGGTCGTATTTCCGCAAACCCCTAGTCCATGATCGACCTGCCGCATCGCTTGCGCGCCCTGCGCCGCCAGCAAACCCTGTCCCTGGAACAGCTCGCGCAGCGCACCGGCTTGACCAAGAGCTACCTCTCGAAGCTGGAGCGCGGCCTGAGCGAGCCGTCCATTTCCACCGTGCTGAGGCTGGCCGAGGCCTACGGCCTGGGCGTGTCCCAGTTGGTGGGGGCGGACGACGCCGCGCAGGAAGAGGTCGTCAGCGTGGTCCGGGTCGCGGACCGCGAGGCGCTGCAGCGCCGGGGCCTGGGCAGCGAATACCACTACGAATCGCTGGCCGGGCGCCGCAAGGTCAAGGCGATGGAACCCTTCGTCGTGCATCCGCCGCGCGAGTTTCCGGACGCCGCAGCCGTGTTTCCGCATCCCGGCGAGGAATTCCTGCTGGTGCTCAAGGGCGCCATCGAGGTCCAGGTCGGAGAACGCCAGTTCCGCCTGGAAACCGGCGATTCCGTCTATTTCGATTCCGAACTGCCCCACCGCATGCGCACCGTCAGCCGGGCCATGGCGGAAGTGCTGGTGGTGGCCGCGCACTGAGCCTGGGCGAATACGCCGCATAATGCGCATATAAATACAGGAGCTGCCTTCAAATGAAAAACGACCAATCGCGGCTCGTCCGCATCGATGCCGGCCCCATGAAGAACCCCGTGCCCGGCAAGCCCCGGCGCCCGATCTCGGGCGACGCGGCATTCCGCACTGTGACGGCCTTCGAGGGCAACGCCGGCAAGGCCGAGGCCGGCGTGTGGGAAAGCACGGCGGGCGTGTTCCAGTCCAACACCACCGGCTATATCGAATTCGGCTACATCGTCGAGGGCTCGGCACGCCTGGTGGACCCGGACGGCACCGTGCACGAACTGACCGTGGGCGAGGCCTTCGTCATGCCCGAGGGCTATACCGGCCGCTGGGAAGTGGACCAGTTCGTCAAGAAGATCTATTTCATTACCCGCATGGCCTAGCCTGTCCACCGGAGCCAGCCGTATGACCGCAATTCCCGCCGCCCGCGCGCCGGGCGCAGCGCTGCCCGCCCATACCGCGCGGGTGGACGTCGTTTCCATCCAGTCGCAGGTCGTCTACGGCTATGTCGGCAACAACGCCGCCATGCCTGTTTTCCGCAAGGCGGGATTGCGCGCGATCGCCGTGCCCACCGTCCTCCTGAGCAATACGCCGCACTATCCGACCCTGCACGGAGGCGCGACGCCGCTGGACTGGTTCCAGGGGCTGCTGCAAGGGCTGGACGAGCGCGGCGTGACCAGGATGGCGCGCGCGGTGGTCTGCGGTTATCTGGGCCAGCCGGGGCAGGCGGATTTGCTGGCCGGCTGGCTGCCGGCGCTGCGGGCCGCGCGTCCCGGCCTCAAAGTGCACATCGATCCCGTCATGGGCGACCGCAACGACGGCCTCTATGTGGACGAAGGCCTGGTCGCGCAATACCGCCGCCTGCTGGTGCCGCTGGCCGACGGCATGACGCCCAATCATTTCGAACTGGAACTGCTGGCGGGCCGGGCCCTGTCGTCCGTCGACGAGGTCGTTGCCGCGGCGCGCGAACTGATCGCGCTCGGTCCCGATTGGATCGTGGTGACCAGCGCCGCGCCCATGGAGGCCGCGGCGGGCACGCTGCAACTGGTGGTGGTGACCCGGGACGACGCGACCGTCGTGACCCATCCGGAGATCGCCATCCCGCCGTCGGTGCACGGCACCGGCGACGTGTTCATGGCCAGCGTCACCGCCCGGCTGCTGAACGGAACCGGGTTGATCCAGGCCGCGCGGGAAGCGGCCGCCCTGGTCACCGCGACGCTGGAGCGCACCCGCGAGCTGGCCTGGGAAGAACTGGCCGTCGAGGAGTAGCGCCGTTCAGGGCACCAGCGACAGGCCGATGCGGAACTGCGATTCGTTGCGCTGGTTGTAGCCCAGCAGGGTTTCGCCATACCCGTTGAAATACTGCAGGTGCAGGTAGCCGTTCATGTTCAGCCAGGTGCGCTGCAGCGGCCAGGCGAAGTCCAGTTGCGTAGTGCGGCGCTTCTGGTCGCCCTGGCGGTACAGGGCCGAGACGACGGCGCCGTTGTCCTGGGCCCAGCGCAATTGCCAGTCGACGTGGCCCGCATAGTCGGCGTAGTCGCGGTTCTCGCCGGCCACGCCGAAATAGGCCTTGACCCGGGGCGCGAAGGTAAGAGTGCTGCCGCCGTCGAAGCGGTAATGGAAGCGCGGTTCGATGTAGCCGTCGTTGACCGAGCGCGAATCGTCGCCGTCCTTGCCGTTCGAATTGTGCTCCACGCCGGTGTTCATGCCGAAGCGCCAGTTCTGGCTGGCGGAGGACCAGATGTTGTCGGACAGCCAGAAGGCGCTGGGGTTGAAGGTCGTGTCGATGAAGGGCATGGAGTCGCCCTGCAGGTCCCACAGCGAGGTCTGGGTATAGGCCAGGTAGAAGTTCTCGTCCCAGGTCGCCGGCCGTCCGCCCGCGGGGTTGAACAGGCGGTACTTGGCGCTGATCTGGAAGCGGGCGGTGGTCTGTCCGCGGGTGCCGATGTCGAAATACACCGGCTTGTATTCGGAGATGGAGCTGCGGAAGCGATCGAACGCGGTCTGCTGCTCCACGGTGGGCACGGCGCTGGCGTCGGGCGACGGGCCGCCTTCCGGCGACGCGCCGGCCGCGGTGACGACGGCCGGCGGTACGGGCTCGCCGCTGCGCGCATCCACCACGGGGCCCTGGGCGGGCGTGCTGGCCAGCGTGCCGCTGTCGCGGCCGGTGGCGTCCAGCGCCATCATCGCGGGCTGGCCTTCGATGGACACGGCCTGCAGGCCGCGCGCGGTGGTGGGCACGACGGCCGTCCATGCCATGCGCGCGAAATTGTTGACCGGCACGCTGAAGCTGGCCGGGCCGCCGCGCAGCTTGGCCAGGCTGCGCACGATCTGGCCGTCCTGGCCCCGCCATTGCAACACCAGTTCGGGCGGGGCTTCCCAGGCTACGCGGGCGGTGTCTTCGTTGAAGTACACCGCTTCGATGGTGACGGTTTCACCGGGGGCGGCCGAGGGGCGGTCCAGCCGGTACGACACGCCCGCGGCGGCGGTGCCGGCGGCGCCCAGGGCGAGGGCGGCGGCCAGGGCGCGCAGGGACAGGATGGGGCGTGCGGAACGGCTGGTAGGCATTGGGACATAAACTGGTTTTGTGACGAGGAAATGTAGCATCGTCCCCGGCAACAGTTTGTAAGGCAGGCTAATCGTATGTAGAAAGCGTAAGCCGCCGCGCATTGCGGACAACGCGCGGCGGCTTGAGGGCCCTGCCTTAAAGACTTATTCGCCGAATTTGATGCCTTGCGCCAGCGGCAGTTGGCGCGAATAGTTGATCGTGTTGGTGGCGCGGCGCATGTAGTTGCGCCATGCGTCCGAACCCGATTCGCGGCCGCCGCCGGTTTCCTTTTCGCCGCCGAACGCGCCGCCGATTTCGGCGCCCGAGGTGCCGATGTTCACGTTGGCGATGCCGCAGTCGGAGCCCGCGGCCGACAGGAAGGTTTCGGCTTCGCGCAGGTCATTGGTGAAGATCGCCGACGACAGGCCTTGCGGCACGCCGTTCTGCAGGGCCAGCGCCTGGCTGAAGTCGGTGTAGCGCATCACGTACAGGATGGGCGCGAAAGTCTCGTGGCACACCACGTCGGTCTGGCCGGGCATCTCGGCGATGGCCGGGCGCACGTACCAAGCGTCGGGATATTCGTCGGCAAGCACCCGTTCGCCGCCGGTCACCTTGCCGCCCTGTTCGCGCGCGGCTTGCAGCGCGGCCTGCATGGCGTCGAACGAATTGCGGTCGATCAGCGGGCCGACCAGCTTGGCGCCGTCCAGCGGATTGCCGATGGGCGCGCTGGCGTAGGCCTTGTGCAGGCGCTGCAGCAGGTCGTCGGCCACGCTTTCGTGCACGATCAGGCGGCGCGTGGTGGTGCAGCGCTGGCCGGCCGTGCCGATGGCCCCGAACACGATGCCGCGGGCGGCCATGTCCAGGTCGGCGGTCGGGCCGACGATGATGGCGTTGTTGCCGCCCAGTTCCAGCAGCACGCGGCCGAAGCGCTGGGCCACGCGCGGGCCCACCTGGCGGCCCATGCGGGTCGATCCCGTGGCCGATATCAGCGCCACGGCGTGCGAGTCGACCAGCGCTTCGCCGACCTCGCGGCCGCCGATCAGCACTTCCGACAGGCCGGCGGGCGCGTCGCCGAAGCGTTGCGCGGCCTGGGCGAAAAGCGCCTGGCAGGCCAGCGCGGTCAGCGGCGTTTTCTCCGACGGCTTCCACACCACGGCGTTGCCGCAGACCAGCGCCAGCGCGGCGTTCCAGGACCACACGGCGACCGGGAAGTTGAATGCGCTGATCACGCCCACCACGCCCAGCGGATGCCAGGTTTCCATCATGCGGTGGCCGGGGCGCTCGGATGCGATGGTCAGGCCGTACAACTGGCGCGAGAGGCCCACGGCGAAGTCGCAGATGTCGATCATTTCCTGCACTTCGCCTTCGCCTTCGGCGATGATCTTGCCGGCTTCCAGGCTGACCAGGCGGCCCAGCTCGCGCTTGTGCTGGCGCAGGATGTCTCCGAACAGGCGCACCAGTTCGCCGCGGCGCGGGGCCGGCACGTCGCGCCACGCCAGGCTGGCCTGGCGCGCGCGGGTGATGGCCGAATGGGCCTGCGCGACCGTGTGTTCATGGACCCGGGCGAGTTCGGCGCCGTCTATCGGGCTGCGCGCGCTCAGCGTTCCGCCGGTGAGCGCGTCCGGGTTCAGCCCGAGCGCGCGCAAGATGTCTTGGGGAGTATCCATGCCGGTTCCTTCGCTTAAGGGTTATGCCTAAGTGGCGAGTCTGGAAAAAAATTTACTATACGAAACTCCAGCCTGAAATGCGAAACCTTTTTCATCGCCCCTCCTGCGCAAGAATGCGAGGAGGCAGCCAGACGCCGGGCACGCGCAAGCGGCCGGCGTCCACACTATTCCCAGGGTGAAACCGTGGCGGAACCGTTGTTGGTTGTCCAGGCAGTCACCAAGACCTATCAGCGCGACGGGCAGGCCCCGCATCGGGCCCTGGACGGCATCGACTGCCAGCTCGGCCGGGGCGAGGTCATGGTGGTGGTGGGGCCGTCCGGTTCCGGCAAAAGCACCTTGCTGCGCACCCTGAACGGGCTGGAAAGCATCGACAGCGGCGCCATCCGCGTGGACGGCGTGTCGCTCACCGACCCGGCCACCGACGTCAACCGCTGGCGCACCGAGGTCGGCATGGTGTTCCAGCACTTCAACCTGTTCCAACACCGTACCGCGCTGGACAATGTCGCGCTACCCCAGCGCGTGGTGCGGGGGCGGGGCCGTGCCCAGGCCGAAAACTATGCGCGCGAATTGCTGGGCCGGGTCGGCATGGCCGATTTCGGCGACCGCTATCCCAGCCAGTTGTCCGGCGGCCAGCAGCAGCGCGTGGCCATCGCCCGCGCGCTGGCCATGGATCCCAAACTGATGTTGTTCGACGAGGCGACCTCGGCGCTCGATCCCGAGACCGTGGGCGGCATCCTGGAACTGATGCGCGCCCTGGCGCGCGACGGCATGACCATGGCGGTGGTGACCCACGAGATGGGCTTCGCCCGCGACGTGGCCGACCGCGCGTTGTTCATGGACGCGGGCCGCATCGTCGAAACCGGCACGCCCGAAGAAGTGTTCGGCCACCCCAGGGAAGCGCGCACCCGCGCCTTCCTGGAGAAGATTCTGTAGTCGCAGCAGCAAGGAAGCAACGTAGCGGGTCGTCCGCGCCTGGCGCGGCGCCCGGAGTAACCAGGCCGGCCTGGCTGATCCGGGCGCTGCCGGCGCGATGTGCTTTGCCCGGAATGACATGGGTCCATTCACCACAAGGGGTTAGACATGCTGAAAATCAAACAATGGCTGGGCGCGGCCGGTTTCGCGCTGGCGGCGGCCGCGGCCGCCGCGCCGGCGCAGGCCGACGAACTGGGAGACATCCTCAAGCGCGGCGAGCTCCGCGTCGCCGTGCAGACCTCCGGGCCGCTGATGAGCTTCATGGACAAGACCGGCAAGCGCACCGGGCTGGCCGTGGAAGTGGCCAAGCGCATGGCCGACGACCTGGGCGTGAAGCTGGTGCTGCAGGACTACGAATGGAAAGGCCTGATCCCGGCGCTGCTGTCCGGCAAGGCCGACATGGTGGCCGCAGACATGACGCCCACGCCGCAGCGCGCGGCCCAGGTGCTGTTCTCGGCGCCGATGTTCTACGCCGACACCGTGGCCGTCGTGCCCAAGGATTCTCCCTACAAGTCCTACGCCGAACTCGACAAGGAAGGCGTGACGGTGGGCGTGCTGGGCGCCAGCACCTACGCGGAAGTGGGCAAGAAGATGCTGCCCAAGGCCACCATGAAAGAGTTCTCGGGTGGCAGCGCGCCGGTGGGCCAGGCCCTGTCCAGCGGCCGCCTGGATGCCGGCATCATGTCGCTGTCCACCGCCAACCAGTTCCTGGTCGACTTCGGCAATCTGCGGGTGCTGGACGGCATCATGGTGCGCGAGCCCCTGGCCTTCGCCGTCGGTCCCAACGCCTTCCGCCTGAAGTTCTGGCTCGACAACTGGCAGACGCTGAAGACCGCCGACAACACGCTGCCCGAACAGGTGAAGTACTGGTATTCCACCGACTGGAAAAAAGACCACTGAGCCCATGGACTGGCTGATCGACTTTTATAACTGGCGCATCGTCAGCCAGTACGCGGGCCAGTTCGCGACGGGCCTGGGCAACACCCTCATCGCGGCGGGCGCCAGCCTGGTGTTGTCGGTGTTGGCGGGCATTCCGATAGCGCTTGCCCATATGTCGCCGCGGGGCGCGGTCTGGCGTCCCGTGGCGGCCTATGTGCAGTTCATCCGGTCCACGCCTTTGCTGGTGCAGATCTACCTGGTCTATTACGCGGTGCCCATGCTGGTTCCCGGCGCCAAGGGCTGGAGCGAGATGCTGCTGGGCATCATCGCGATGACCCTGCACCACGCCGCCTACATGAGCGAGATCATCCGCGTGGGCATCGAATCCGTGCCCCGCGGCCAGATCGAAGGCGCGAAGGCCTGCGGCATGAACTACCGCCAGCGCCTGCGCTACGTCGTGCTGCCGCAGGCCTTCGCCAATACGCTGCCGCCCCTGCTGGGCCAGACCGCCGTGCTGATCAAGGACACTTCGCTGCTGTCCTTGATCACGGTGTTCGAGCTGGTGGCCGCCGGCGTGCAGATGAACAGCGACCGCATCGTGCCCAATGAAAGTTTCCTGACCATCGCCGCGGGCTATCTGCTGATCTACGGCGTCATGCTGCTGTTGTCCCGGGGCGTGAGCCTGTGGCTGGCGGGTCCCGCCTGGAACGCGAGGTAAGCATGCTGGACTCCTATCTTTCCACCGCCGGCGTCGTGCTGCCCTTCCTGCTGAAGGGCTTCTGGGAAACGCTGAAGATTTCCTTCGTGGCGATCATCGCCGGGTCCCTGCTGGGCTTCGTCATCGGCGTGATCCGCAGCTACCGCATCCGCGTCGTGCACCCGTTGCTGGGCCTGTACATCCACATCCTGCGCGGCACGCCGTTCCTGGTGCAGCTCTACATTTTCTATTTCGTGCTGCCCAGTTCCGGCATCGAGCTGCTGCATTGGGATTCCGCCACGGCCGCCTTCGTGTCGCTGTCGGTCTATACGTCCTGCTACGTGGCCGAGATCGTCATGGGCGCCATCCAGGCCGTGCCGCGCGGCCAGACGGAGGGCGCGATGACGCTGGGCCTGAAGCCGTTCCAGATCCTGCGGCTGGTGATCCTGCCGCAGGCCATGCGGCTGATCGTGCAGCCCATGAGCGGCGTGTACGTCATGCTGATCAAGAGCACCGCCATCCTGTCGGTGGTGGGCATCACGGAACTGACGCGGCAAGGCGAGGTGTTCATCATCACTTTCCCGGCCAAATCGCTGTTCATCTACGGCATGATCGCCGCCATCTATTTCATCTACTGCTACCCGCTGCTGCGCCTGGCCAACTGGCTCGAGAAACGGCTGACCGGCGGCCTGCAGGGCGCAGGCTTGCACTGACACGGAGCATCATGGCATCCGAGTACATCGACACCTACTACCGGCGCACGCTGGCCGATGCCGCCACCTATTACCCGCCGCTGGCGGGCGCGGACAGCGCCGACGTCTGCGTGGTGGGGGGAGGGCTGGCGGGCCTGTCGACCGCGCTGGAGTTGGCCCGGCGCGGCCGGGGCGTCACCTTGCTGGAGGGGCGGCGCATCGCCTGGGGCGCGTCCGGCCGCAACGGCGGCTCGGTGTCGCCGGCTTTTTCCGCGGGCGCGGACGCGATCCGGCGGCATGTGGACGAGGACCACTACCGCCAGCTCTACCGGCTTTCCATGGAAGGCGTGGAAATCATCCGCGCCAATATCCGCGACCTGGGGATCGAAGAGGCGCGCAAGGTCGACGGCCGCTTGCGGGTGGTGCGCTACGAAGCGACCGGCGCGCTGCGCCAGTGGTGCGACGGCCAGCAGCGCGACTTCGGCCGCGAGGTGCGCTTCCTGACCCGCGACGAAGTGCGCGAGCGGCTGCTGTCCGACGTCTATTTCCAGGGCATCGAGGATCCGGCCTCGTTCCATTTCCATCCCCTGAACTACGCCCGCGCGCTGGCCCGCGAGTGCGCCCGGCTGGGCGTGCGCATCCATGAAGACTCCGCCGTCACGCACGCGGAGCTGGACGGCGCGGTCAAGCGCCTGAAGACCGCGCAGGGCGAGGTCGACGCCCGCAGCGTGGTGCTGGCCACCGGCGGCTATACCGACGGGGTGGTGCCGGCGCTGCGCCGGGCGATGCTGCCCATCGCCACCTACATCATGCTGACCGAGCCGCTGGGCGACCGGGTGCGGGAAGCCATCCGCAGCACCGCCGCCATCGGCGACGACCGCCGCGCCGGCAACTATTACCGGGTGCTCGATGGCGGCCGCATCGGCTGGGGCAGTAGAATCACCACCCGTGTCGATGACCCGCCCGACCTGGCCGAGTCGCTGCGCCGCGAACTGCTCTCCGTCTATCCCCAATTGAAGGGGGTGAAAGTGGAGGCGGCGTGGTCGGGGCGCATGGCCTATGCGCGGCACCTGATGCCGCAGATCGGCCTGCTGGCGCCGGACGTCTGGTACTGCACGGCCTTCGGCGGGCATGGCATGAACACCACCTCGATCGGCGGCCGGGTGGTCGCCGAGGGAATCGCGGGCGACACCCAGCGCTACAAGCTATTCGCACCCTTCGGGCTTGCCTGGAACGGCGGCGGTTTCGGCACGGCGGCGGTTCAACTTACTTATTGGTCTTACCAGGCGCGCGACTGGTGGCGGGAGCGGCGGTCGCGGGCATGACAGGGTGTACAGATGGAAGGCAACAAACAGAGCGTGTTGGCACAACGGCTGCGAGCCCTGCGCCAGGCGCGGACCTGGACCCTGAAGCAGGCGGCCGCGGCCACCGGCGTGTCCGCGTCCACGTTGTCCAAGATCGAGAACGGCCTGCTGTCGCCCACCTATGACAACCTGATCAAGATCGCCGCGGGCCTGGAACTGGACGTGGCCGAACTGTTCACCTCGGCCGACGCCCACATGGGCACCGGGCGCCGCAGCCTGAGCCACCGGGGGGAAGGGCGCCAGTACGAAACGCCGTACTACGACCACCGCCTGCTCTGCACCGCGCTGTCGCACAAGCGCATGATGCCGTTCCATACCCGGGTGAAGGCCCGCGCCTTCGAAGAGTTCCACGACTGGAGCCGCCATCGCGGGGAAGAGTTCGTCTACGTCCTGGAAGGCGAGGTCGAACTCTATACCGAGTTCTACGAGCCCGCCCGCCTGAAAGCCGGCGAGAGCTTCTACATCGACAGCCGGATGGGGCACCGGGTGATCAGCCTGAGCCAGGAAGACGCGGTCGTGCTGTGGGTGTCCACGCACGCGGATATCGGCGAAGAATAGGGTTGGATGCCGGCCGGCCGCCCAAGCCGCCCGCAACAAGGTAAAATGCGGCGCCCGGATCGCTTCCGGGCCATCGCCAGACCGCGCGGCAGTAGCTCAGCCGGATAGAGCACGGGCCTTCTAAGCCTGAGGTCGGGGGTTCGAGCCCCTCCTGCCGCGCCAACAGCCTCACCGGCTGCACGAATATTGCCCGCCGACCGATAGGTCCGCGGGCTTTTGCGCCTCTACGGTTTGAATCAGAGGTGACACAATGGGAACCGCGGAGCGTCGCGCCCATGCCGGATATGCGGGAATCCAAGGAAGTATTTTTCCGAACCGACCGTCCAGGAAATCCGTCAGCAGGCATTTGCGGAGATCGCCGAGTAGCCCGGGAACGCACTGTGCTGTCGTATACCGGACCCTCTCCTGTTTTCCCCGGAGCAGCCGATATGACGACCCCCGATCCCCAGACGCCCCGGCGCCAGGCCGATCCCGGCGCCCGCAAGACCCGGGCGCGGCGCGGTCCATGGGGCGTGCTGGCGCTTTGGCTGGCGGCCATTGCGGTGCTGTTCCTCGTCGGGGTCTTCGCCCGCTGGCTGCAATAGCGCCCGCGGTACGAGGTTGCTGAGGGTCTGCTTCAGGTCATCGGCCGCCCGTCGCGGGAGGCCAGTGGAAAGCGGGCCGGGCCGCCTCAGGCGGAACCCGGCCCTTCCCGTCAGGGGCTGGGCCGCCTTACTTCGAGCCGCCTGTGTTCGGATATCCGGGCGGCGGCGTGGCGCCGCTGCCCGGCGTTGCCGGCACGTTGTCGTTGGCCTCGCTCTGGTGGCCGGACTTGCCGCTGGAATGCCTGTCCGATTTCATCTGGTCGTGCCTGTCCAGATTGGGCGGATTGGTCGGCGTATTGGGCGTTGCGTTCGGCGCGGGCGGCACCTGTCCCGGTGGCACGGGCTGGTTGGGAGGAACGGCGGTGCTGTCGTTCGGCGTATTGGATGGCGAGGTGGGCGTTGCGGACTGCGCGAACGCGGCCCCCGAGGCCAGTCCGGCCGACAGGGCCAGCGCATAGGTAAGGGCTCGAATCTTCATGATGAGTACGCTCCTTTGTGTGAACAGCAGTGGCGTATTCGCAAGCGACATACCCATGAGATTCGCCGGGCCCGCTCCGCGGCCGAGCGGCGCGCCTGCCGCCGCGCTGAGGTCCGGATTGCGGATTATCGAGCGCGCCCGGCACTTCTTACTGATGCATGTAAGAAGTGCCGCAGGCGGCTCGCCGGGCAGGCCGAAAGGCCGCGTCGGCATATCACTTGCTTATCTCCATGCCGTACGCAGACAGGCCGCCCCGCGGCTTGTCCCTGCTTCGCAGAACTCGCAAAAGGAGAGCGGCAATGAAGCACGATCCACGGTATGCGTCCCGATATGGCGACGACGATTTCGACAGGGATCCGGGAAGGGATGCCGCCCGAGGCGGCCCGTATCGGCAGGCGCAGCAACACGGACGTCCGGGCCCCGGGCCGGGCGGCGATCGCGGGCGGGGCCCGCGCGATTACTACGGCGCGGGCGACCAGGAACCCTGGCGTGATCCCGCGCCCTCCTATGGCTACCAGGGCGAGGGTACGCGCGCCCCGGGGACGAGAGCGACCCGCGGTGGATTGCGCAGCCGCAGCGCGGATCCTGGCCAGAGCAGCTATGGCGGCTTCAGCCACGAAGATCCCTCGTACCAGCGGCAGCAGGTCTATGGTTCGCGCGATCCGTCCTACTCGGGGCCTGTCTCTTACGGGGACGAGGAGGGCGGCTATTACGGCGATCGGCCCGTCTGGGAAGACGAGCCGGAGCAGTCTTTCGAGACGGCGGAGCGCGGCGGCTATAACCGCGGACTGCAGGCCTGGCGCGACCGCGGGTCACGCCGCATCGACCCCAAAGGGTACGTGCGCTCGGACGAGCGCGTGCGGGAGATCGTGTGCGAATACCTGGCCCATAGCGGCCTGGACGTCAGCGATGTGTCGGTGAGCGTGGCCGAAGGATGCGTGACGCTGGAGGGAACAGTGCCCGACCGCCGCACCAAGCACCGCGTGGAGGACAGCGTGGATGCGTGCGCGGGCGTGCAGGACGTGGACAACCGGATCCGGATCGCAAGCCAAGGACCGGAGAGGGGACGCTAGTCGGACTGCCCGTCCTCTTCCAGCGTGGACGGCCCGGTAGCGGCGGCGCCCGCCGCGCGGATCACGCTGAACTCGCCCGTCGCCTCCAGGTAGGCCCTTTCCACTTGCGCCAGGTTGGCCACGCCCTTGAGCCGTAGCTGCTCCATCAGTTCGCTGCGCGTGATGTGTTCGCGCTTGAGGCCGCTGGCAAGCACGCGGCCGGACTTGATCAGGCAGACGCGCTGCGGCTCCAGCACGCGCCGCAGGGCCGGCACGTAATAGGCCATTCTGTCCAGCATGTAGCTCCACCCGACGATCGTGGCCACGACGATGATGCCGTCGCCCATGGAATAGGAGTCGCCCGACATGGCGTTGCCGGCCGCGTCCGCAACCAGGACCAGCACCAGCATGTCCGCCATGCCCAGGGATCCCATGTCGCGCCGTCCGGAAATTCGCAACAGAGCGTAAAGCACCCAATACATGGTCGTGCCCCGGATGACCATCTCGGCGAACCCGGCCTGCAGGGAGAATATTTCGATGAATTTGTCCATGACGGCCGCCAAGCAAGCGCCGTGCCGCGCCTTGCCGTGCAGGGGCAGGGGGCGCCGCTTGGGCATGCGGCTTGCTGTGAGGGCGGTGCCCGTATCCATTACTCGAGGATGCCAGTTATGAAGCCCAAAGAAAGCAAGCCCAATCCTTCCGGCGACGACACCCCGCGCGAAACCCAGGCCAGCCACCGCGACGTGCAGAACCGGACGAAGAAGGAAGGCCACGTCAGCCAGATCGGCACCGGCCAGGACCAGCAAAGCCAGCGCAATCGCGGCGCCGGCGCGCGCAGCAAAAGCTGACGGCCGGCGCCGCTTCCGGACGGGCTGTTGTCTTGTCCGTTCCGGCGTCCGCCGGGCACGACGCTTGCTAAATCCGCCTGTTCGAATTGACCGCCAGGAGGAAGCCATGTCCGGGGCTGACGAAGGCATGGAAGCGTACATGAGCGATTGCCTGGCGGCACAGCGGTATCGCCATAACCGAAGTTCAACGTGGGGATAGGCCCCGCATCATAGGAGAGACGAATGGAGCACCAAACCAATATCGTTGGCGGGCCCAAGGCCTCGCCCACCGGCCCGGGCCCTGAAATCATGGCGGCGGACACCCTGGAGGGCAACGACGTCTACAACGCCGCGGGAGAGGAACTGGGGTCCATCAAGGACATCATGATCGACGTGCCGCGGGGCCGCGTCGCCTACGCGGTGCTGTCCCGCGGCGGCATCCTGGGAATGGGCGACAAGCTCTTCGCGATCCCGTGGGCGGCCCTGACGCTGGACACGGACCGCAAATGCTTCATCCTGAACGTCGACAAGGAAGTCCTGAAGAACGCGCCGGGCTTCGACAAGGACGATTGGCCCAGGATGGCGGACGAGAGCTGGGCGCTGAGCCTGCACAAGTACTACAACCAGGATCCCTACTGGTAAGCCGGGGCGTCCCGCCTCTGCGCGCCCGCCGGAACATCGCTCCGGCGGGCATTCTTCCCCCGCTTCCATGCCGGTCGGCCGGCTTTCCGCCATGCACGGACATCTCCAATTCGATTCCTCTGCGGCAACGCGCCCGCGCAAGTCCGCGGGCACAGGGTTCGCCCGGCGCGCGCCCGCGCGCCTGGGACGTCAGGCGCCGCTGAACGGTTTTTCCCTGGAGTTGCCGGCTCCGCTGGCCGCCCGGGTCCGGCAACGGCTCGCGCAGGCGGAAGCCGAGGCCTGGATGGCGCGCCTGTGGGAGGGGGATGCGACGCTGTGGACCGGAGCCGACGAAGACCGGTGGCTGGGGTGGCTGCGGCCGGGAACGGCGCCGCGGGAACTCGGCCATATGGCGACCGTCTGCCGCCGGCTGTGCGTGGCGGGTTTCTCGGATGCCGTGCTGCTGGGCATGGGCGGAGCCAGCCTGGGGGCCGAGGTGCTGGCCCATACGCTGGGCGTGGCCGGCGGCGGGCTGCGCCTGCGCGTGCTGGATTCCACCGACGCGTCGCAAGTGCTGGCGCTGCAGTCCGCGGTGGATCTGACGCGGTGCCTTTTCATCGTGGCCAGCAAGTCCGGTTCGACGCTGGAGTCCTGCATGCTGGCCGCCTACTTCCACGATCAACTGGCGCGCAGCCTCGGGCGCCAAGAGGCGGGAAGGCGGTTCGTCGCCATTACCGATCCCGGCTCCAGCCTGCACGCCCGCGCGCGGGAAGAGGGCTATGCCGCGGTGTTCGAGGGCGAGCCCTCGATAGGCGGCCGGAACTCCGTGCTGTCGCCCTTCGGCCTGGTGGCGCTGACGCTGCTGGGCCATGACCCGGCCGCGTTCCTGCGGGATACGCGCCCCATGCTGCGCGCTTGTTCCGCCGGCATGCCGGGACACGCCAATCCGGGCCTGGTCCTGGGCGCCTTGCTGGGCGAGGCCGCGCTGGACGGGCGCGATAAGCTCACCATCCTGGCCGATCCGGAACTGGAGCCTCTGGGGTGCTGGCTGGAACAGATGCTGGCGGAATCCACCGGCAAGAACGGGCGGGGCGTCATTCCGGTGGACCATGAGCCCGCCGGCCATCCTTCCGATTATGGGCGCGATCGCCTCTTCGTCCATCTTGCGAAAAGCGACGCGCCGCGCGCCGAGCCGGATGTCCGCTTGCGGCGCCTAGCGGCCGCGGGCTTTCCGGTGCTGCGTTGCGAACTGCCGTCGTGCCATTTGCTGGGCCAGGAATTCTTCCGCTGGGAGATGGCCACCGCCGTCGCCGCGGCGATCCTGCGCGTCAATCCCTTCGACCAGCCCGACGTGGAGGCGAGCAAGGCGCGCACGCGCGCTTTGGCCGCGCGCCACGAAGCCGGCATCGACACCGCCGACGGCACGCCGTTGCTGGTCGAGGGCGCGCTCGCCTTTTACGGCGAACCGGCGGACGGCGCCGCGTCGGCCGGCGAGCTTCTGGCATCGCTGTTCGGCGGCCTGGACCAAGGCGGCTATGCCGCGCTGCTTGCCTATGTGGCGCGGGATGCGGAGCGCGAGGCGTGGCTGGCATCGTTGCGGCGCCTGCTGAGGCAGGCGACGGGCGCGGCGACCATGGGCGGCTTCGGGCCGCGTTACCTGCATGCGAGCGGGCAGTTGCACAAGGGAGGGCCGGCTTGCGGCCGCTTCCTGTTCGTTACGGCGGACGCGCCCGTCGACCTGAAGGCGCCCGGCCAGACCTTGGGCTTCGCTGCGACCCAGCGGGCGCAGGCGCTGGGCGATATGGAGGAACTGGTGGCGCGGGGCCGGCCCTGCCTGCGCGTCCATGTCTCGGGGCCGGTCGAGGCCGGCCTGACGCAATTGGCCGGCCTGCTGGAACGGGCGCTGGCGCCCGGACCGACGCGCGCGCCCTAGGCGTGCTGGCCGCCCAGGGCAACCTTCGCCATTTCTCCGATGACGGGGGCGGGCGCGTCGATCATATCGTCCGCCAGCAGTACGGCAAAGGGCTCATTGCCCACGATCGGGGCGGCGCACAGCACGGCGTGGCCCAGGCCCAACGCGGAGGGTTGGCGCGTATAGACGCAGTTGAGGTGGGAGGGGAGGACGTTGCGGACGGAATCCCCTTGGTCTATTCGGTACCGGGGCCTCGCAAATACCGTGCCCGGCCGCGCCCGCAGGCGGTTCAGGCCGAGGCGGCTTCGGGCCGCCCGGAGGGCGGCAAGTGCACGATCCGTTCGGGCAGCGCCAGCGCGATTCCCGCGGCATCCAGTTCGCGCATGATGCCCAGGTTGATGTCCTGCTGGATATCCATGTAGCGGTTGTAGTCGGCCGTCATTACGTAATAGACGGCTTCGTATTCCAGCGCGCTTTCGCCGAAGCGGGCGAGGTGCGCGCGGTCGAAGCGCGTATCGGGCTGGCGTTCGATCTGGGCGCGTATGAGCGCCGGCACCGCGCTGGCGCGGTCGACGTCGGTCATGTACGTGATGCGCACGGTGAAGATAATGCGCCGTTGCTGCATGCGTTTGTAATTCTGGATCGTCTGCTTCAGCAGTTCCGTGTTGGAGCAGACGATCTGCTCGCCGCCCAGGCTGCGGATGCGCGTCGTTTTCAGGCCCACGTGTTCGATGCTGCCCGCGACCTGGCCGAACACGATGAAGTCGCCGGCCTCGAAGGGCTTGTCCAGTCCGATGGAGATCGACGCGAACAAATCGCTCAGTATGGTCTGCACCGCCAGCGCGACCGCCACGCCGCCGATGCCCAGGCTGGCGACCAGCGCGGTGATGTTCACGCCCAGGTTGTCCAGCATCGCCAGCAGCGCGATGACCAGGACGACGGTGCGCAGCAGGAAGCGGAATAGGGTGGCGGTGACGGTGCTGATTCGGCCGCGCGAGGCGAAGGCGTGGTCCAGGCCGACGTCGACGGCGCGGTCCAGCCACAAGGCGAGTTGCAGCGTGACCACGACAAACCACAGATGCTGCGCGTTGCGGCCGCTCCAGGGCAGCGGCGCCCCGATGATTTCGGCGCCTATCAGGATGGACAGGATCAGGAGCACGACCCGGTTGGTGCGTTGCAGAACCTCGGCCGCGGACCGCGCGAACGGATGCGCCGATGCCTCGGCGCGGCGCTGCAGGCGAGATCGCAAGAGCTGCAATGCCGCCGCCATCGAGAAGAAAAGGGCCGCGCCCACCGCTAGGGCCAGCGCCCACTGCATGATGGGATGGCCAGGGAAGATCTGGACGCCGGTAAGAGGGTCTGCGAGCATGCCGTCTCCGGGGCGGAAAACCGCCGAGGCCAGCAATTGGCGTGCCGGCCGCCAGGCCGGGCCGGGCTGGCCGGGTTTGGGAGCGGGGCTTCGGCACGGGACTTGCTCTGGATTGCCCTGTGTTGCATTCCTTGTCTCTTTGGGGAGAATCGTCATGGACAAGTTGGATTTCAATGCGACGGCAGTGCCTTCACGCGGATTGAGCGAGGGCGAGCGCAGGGCGCAGCGTACGCTGGCCGCCGCCCAGCGGCTGCTGAATCCGGAGGCCGGGCCGGAAATCTCTACGGTCGAAGCCGAACTGCAGCGGTACGTCAAACAGGCATACCGCCGCCCATCCTACGGCTGAGCGGCCCACGCGTCAGGGAGGACGGTCCTCCCAGACGGAACCGCTGCGGTATTGCTCGGCGCGGGCCAGCGTGCGGTAGAAGTCCGCGCCGACGCGTATCAATCTTTCCATCTCCTCCTCCTCGAGCCGGGGCTGGAGCGCTGCCAGGCATTCCGCGAAGTTCGACAACACTTCCGGCCAATCATGAAAACTCCGGTCCATCGCCGGCGTGGCGATCATCTGCGCCAATAGTTCCTCGCGATCCATATGCGTGTCCCGCTGGTATTCATCGTGCTCTCCAGCGAGCCACTTATTGTTTTGCGCCTTCCGCGCGCTGCGCCAGCGCCTTCGCCATGTCCAGGTGTTGCTGGAGGATCGGCAGGGTCTGTATGGCGAACTGCTTGATGTCGGGGTCCTTGACGTCGTTCGAGGCTTCTCCGAAGAGCTTGACCGCGTCCTCGTGCGCGGATACGCCGATTTCATCGACGTACGCCTTGTCGAAGCTGTCGTCGCGCAGCCCCAGGGCTTTCAGTTTCGCCTGTTGGACCAGCGAGGGTTCCGTCGGCGCCTCGTATCCCTTGCTCTGCGCCAGCGACGCCAATTGCTGGCCGGCCTTTTCATGGTCTTCGATGATTTTCTGCGCGAGCGCCCGCAGGTCCGGGTCCTTGGCCTTTTGCAGGGCAAGCTTGCTGCCCGCGATTTCCATGTGTCCGGCCTGGGCCGCGTTTTCCAGGAAGTCGCGGTCGGCGCTGTCCAGTTTGGCCTCCGCGGCCGGGGCGGCGGGCGGCGCAGTTTGCGCCTGCGCCGCGCTGGCCGCGGCCAGCGTGAACGAGGCGAGCAGGGTGGCAGTCAAGTGTCGGGTTTTCATGGATAGCTCCAGAATGGGCGCCTAGCGCCGTGGGATAAGGGGCGCACTCTCGCAGCAATCGCCGTTCCTGCGGGAGGGCTTCAACGGCGGTCCGGCGGGCGCCGCAACTCGGTGAAATACTCTGCGCCGCCCGACTTGAATACCCAGGCAAAGCACTGGGTCCCCGCCGGGATCTCGCTGTCTATGGAATCCGTGACGAGATGGCCACCAGCGCCGGGCTCTTCAGGGAAGCGCCCAAGGCCATTTCCCGGGCAACCGCCTCGCTGGTCAGGTTGTGCCGCGCAAGCGTCCTGGCGGAGACGCCCAGGCAGCGGCATTTCGCCTCCGTCGAATAGACGACGAAGGCGCAGTCGAGCAGCGCCCCGGCGCCGGGACCATCGGCCAGGGTGGCGGCGATCAAGCCCGCCGTGCACGATTCCGCGGTCACCAGCGTCAAGGCGTTCTCGTGCATGAAGGCGGCTACCCGTTCAATGGCGTTCATAGGCAAAATGGCGTTCGGTGCAGGGGACTTCCGGCCTGGAGCAAACGCCGTTCCCGACACCGGGTTGGCGGGGCCGAAGGGGGCTCCGAGCGCGTCCCTAATATTCCAGAACGAGACGCTTTCAATCGGTGAGCGGCTACTACATAATCGTGTCAACATCGCTTCGCTACAAAGGACATCCATGTCGAGTTCTGCGCCTCTCAACTCTGCTTTGAGCGTGGCTGGCGAGGATCGGTACCGCCTTTTGGTGGAGGCGGTGATGGACTATGCGATCTACCTGCTGGATGCAGGCGGACACGTCAGTAGCTGGAACAAGGGCGCCGAGCGCTTCAAGGGATATTCCGCGCAGGAGATCCTGGGGCAGCATTTCTCCCGCTTCTATACGGAAGAAGACCGCGCCGCCGGCGTGCCCGAGCAGGCGCTCGAGACCGCCCGCCGCGAAGGGCGTTTCGAGGCCGAAGGGTGGCGCGTGCGCAAGGGCGGCGAAAAATTCTGGTGCAGCGTCGTGATCGACGCCATCCGGGACGACACGGGCGGAATCATCGGCTACGCCAAGATCACGCGCGACATCACCGACAGGAAAAAGGCGCTCGACGAGATCCAGGCCGCCCGCGACGCGCTCCAGCATACGCAGAAGCTGGAAGCCCTGGGGCGTCTTACCGGCGGTGTGGCGCACGATTTCAATAATTTCCTGACGACCATCCGCTTCGCCGCCGACATGCTGCAGCAGCCGGGCGTCAACGAAGAAAAACGCCTGCACCTGGCCGGTACCATCGCGGAGACCGCCGAGCGCGCCGGCCATTTGACGGCGCAGTTGCTGGCCTACGCCAGGCGCCAGCCGCTGCGGCCCCGCTGCTTCGAAGTACAGGCCTGCATCGACGGCATGCGCGAGATATTTTCGGCGACCATGGGCGCGTCCATCGCGATCGAATACCGCTATGAAGCGGGGCCGCTGTACGTCTGCGCCGATCCCAACCAGTTGGAAACGGCGCTGCTCAACATCGCCGTCAACGCGCGCGACGCCATGCCGAACGGCGGCCGTTTCGTCATCACGCTGCGGCGCGAGCCGGGGTACCCGGACGGCGCCCGGCGCGGCAACGTCGAAATCGAACTGCGCGACACCGGCAGCGGGATGGGGCCGGAGGTCCTGGCCAAGGCGTTCGAGCCGTTCTTCACGACCAAGCCGCTGAACCATGGAACAGGCCTGGGGCTAAGCCAGGTGTTCGGCTTTGCGAAGCAATCCTCTGGGGACGTCCGGGCGAGCAGCGTGCCGGGGCAGGGCACGTCCTTGATACTCGTCCTGCCCGAATACGCCCTGGACGACGGCGCGATGCCGGACGAGCCCGCGGCGCCGGCCGAGAGCCCCACGATGGCCTAGCCGCCATTGCGCACCGGATCGGGCGGCTTGCGCGACACGCCGGCATGATCTGCATCGGTGACGTGGTCGGGGCCGATGTCGGCGCCTTCATGGTCGCGGTCGCGCGGATTGGCGCTTTCACGGTCGCCGGTGCCCTGCGCGTCGCTGTCGGTGTGGGCCTGGTCGCGGGGCAGGTCGCTGGCCGAATCCGAGGAATCGCTCGGCCCCAGGTCGGGGCGGCCGGATTCGTCGATCTCGAGTTCGGGCCGGGATGGGTCGGGTGTACGGGGCATGATGGTTCTCCGGAGGGGATGCTGCCGCGGACTGCAGGCCGAGCAATTCGCGTGCCCGCGGCAGAGGCCCTTCCCGGTTATTCGATGCCGTATTTGCCCGGCGCGATGACGCCGTTCGGATCCAGGGCGGCCTTGATGGCGGCGCAGGCGCGCACCACCTCGGGCATGCGCTGCGCCTGGTGGAACCCGTGGTACATCGTCGGCGCGCGGCCCACGAAGATGCCGCGCGCGGCGAACAGTTCTCCCAGGGCCCGGTAGCAGGCGTCCGCGCGGGCGGCTTCGCCGGCATCGTCGCGGTTGTAGATGATCGCGTGGATGCTGCGCGCGAACCTGGCCCCGCAGACGTTCGACAGCAGGTATTCCAGGCCGTGTTCCTGGCAGATGCGGCGGGCCTGCGCCTGCAGGCCATTGACGGTCTCGCCGACCACGGGCGATCCGGCCGACAGCCAGATCGCGCCGCCGCCGGGGCGCCAGCCCAGCATTTTCAGTTCGCTGTCCGTCGGCACGCCGGTATTGGAATTGATGGCGATGTGCAGTGGACCGATGTCCTCGGCCTCGTCCAGCGGAATCTGCCGCCCCTTGCCCGAGGCCAGGAAATGCTGGGCGATGCGGTCGATCTGAGGCTGGACGGCGGCGCGGCTGGCGCCGTACACGGCGCCCGACACCGTCCAGGATCCCAGCCCATGCCGGCGCCGCAATTCGGCGCGGCCCTCGTCGGACAGCGAACGGGCGCCGCCGCTGGCCGCATACTCCGGATTCGTGGCTGCCGAGGACAGCAGGTACAGATCGTTGGTGGCGCGGATCAGCGTAGGCACGAAATTGCTCAGCTTCAGCGGACGGATGCGCTCTACGATCTCGCCCAGGTCTTCGTCGTCGGGGAAGGTGAAGAAGAAGGGCTCGATGTGGGGCGGGCGCGGCATCAGCCACATGCCCACGCGGGTGACGATGCCGAAGTTCGATTGCGAGAACAGGCCGTCCAGCGTGGGGCCGAAGCTGTACTTGGAAACGTGCCAGTTCGGATGGGAGCCGCCGGCCAGGCTGCCGTCGCCGGTGCGGATCACGTCGCCATTGCCCAGCACGACCTCCATGCCGCAGCTCATGCCGAAATGGTCGGCGTAGGCGCCGCTGCCGCCGCCCTTGTCCAGCGCGTTGGCCAGGATGCTGCCTTGCGACGGGCCCGCGGTCGGCGAAATCATCAGCTTGCTTTCCCGGCGCTGCAGTTCGTCGTGCATGGCGCGGAAGCTCACGCCGGGCTCGAGCACGCAATAGCCCAGTTTTTCGTTCACCTCCAGGATGCGGTTCATGCGCCTGCCCAGGTCCACCACCACCTGGCCGGGACGGATGGGCGAGCGCGTGCCCAGGCCGATGTTCTGGCCGTTGCTGATGGGATAGAGCTGCACGCGGAACCGGTTGGCCAGGCGCACCAGCGTCTGCACCGCCGCGGTGGAATCCGGATACGCGACCGCGCCGGGGCGCACGTCGGGGCTGGGCAGGGTGTGTTCGCCGTAGCGCCCGAGGACGTCGTCGCCGAGCGTGATGGACTCTGCGCCAAGTTCGGCCGCGGCCGCGTTGGCGAAATCTACGATAGGGTCGTTGGTAGGCATTCGTCGTTCACCACAGAAGATCGCCGCTGCCGGCGGTTGTCGATACCGGCGTGGCCGCCGGCAGTTGAGTGTCGGCCGCTGCCGCGGGCGGCGGCGCGGGCCGGAATCCCTCCAGGCCGCGCGGCGGCGGCCCGCCCGTGGCCCAGTCCAGCAACTGGACCGTATGCGCCACGGGCACGGACGTGAAGCGCGATATCTGCACCAGGCATCCCATATTGCCCGCCGCGATCACGTCCGGCCCGCCCGCCGAGGCGTGGGCGGCCTTGCGCTGCCCCAGCCGGTCCGCGATGGCCGGTTCGAGGATGTTGTAGGTGCCGGCAGACCCGCAGCACAGGTGCGATTCCGCGATATCGCGCACGTCCATGTCCAGCGCGCCCATTGCGCGGCGCGGCGGCCGCTCCAGCTTCAGGCCGTGCTTGAGGGAACAGGAATCGTGGTACGAGACGGCCAGGCCTTGCGCCGCGCCGCTGGCGGCCAGCGGCAGTCCGGCGGCGATCTGCGTGATGTCCGTCGTGGCGGCGACGACCCGCTGCACTTGCGCCGACAGTTCGGGGCGGTCGGACAGCAGTTCCTCATAGCGCTTGATGACCGAGCCGCAGCCGGACGTGGTGCTGACGATGGCGTCGATATGCCCGGCTTCCAGCGCCGCCGACCAACTGCGCACGGCCTGCTCCATGTGCCTGGCGGCCGCCTGGCGCCGTCCCATATGCAGTTCTAGCGCGCCGCAGCATTGCACGCCGGGCACCGGCACGACGGCGATCCCGCCGCGCGCAAGCAGGCGTTCGGCCGATGCGTTGATCTCGGCGCCCAGCACCGACTGGGCGCATCCGGCCAGCAGCGTCACCCGCCGGGTCGGGTGGGCGGGCGGCGCGGAAGCGGGTTCGCCGCGCGGCGCCAGCGCGGCGAGGCCGGGAGCGGCGGACAGGGACGCCAAGGCGCCCAGCGGTCCGCCCAGCCGGCCCGCGGCGCCGCGCAGCAAGCGGCCGGCCGCCAGGGCGGGGCGCAGCAGCGCGGGCGTCGTCAGGATGCGGGCCAGCGCCGAGCGCAGCAGGCGCTGCGGCAGCGGGCGCGCGCGGCTTTGCTCGATGTGTTCGCGCGCGCCATCGATGATGTCGCGGTACGACACCCCCGCGGCGCAGGTGGTTTCGCACGACAGGCAGGACAGGCAGCGGTCCAGGTGGCGCACGGCGGCCGGACTGGGCGGGGCGTCGCTGGCCAGCATGTCGCGGGCCAGCGCGATGCGGCCGCGGGGCGAGTCGAGCTCTTCGCCGTCCAGCACATAGGTGGGACAGACCGCGGTACAGAAACCGAAATGCACGCAGCTTTCAGTGGCCGCAAGGGCCTCTTTCTGGCGATGGATGGTGATGGTCTTGGGCATGGTGCGACAGGAGCTTGCCGGACAGGGCCGGGATGGAGCTCATTCTGTCGCTTGGCGGGGCGCGGGGCTGTGCCCAGCGCGCCAGCGGGCGCCGCCCAGGGCGTCAGGCGCGGGCCTGGCCCTGGCGGAGCAGATTCACGGGCAATTCGCCGTAGCGCTCGGAAAACCGCCGCGTGAAATGGGAGAGGTTGTTGAAGCCGCAGGCGAAAGCGGCCTCGCTCACGGTGCGCGTCCTGCCGGCCGCGAGCAGCTCATGCGCGAGCGCCAGGCGGGCCTGCACCACGTAGGCCTCGAACGACGATTGGGCGTGCCGGGCGAACAGGCGGTGCAGGGTGCGGACCGAGATGCGGCAGGCGGCGGCCACCGACGCCGGAGACAGGGCGGGGTCGGCGATCGCCGTGTCGATATGGCGCTTCACGCCGACGAAGCTCAGTTCCGTCGACGGAACGGCGGCCGCGTCCGCCATGGACGAGCAATGCAGCGCGACAATCTCGATGACCGTGTCCAGCAGCGTATCGACGGTGCGGTCCTGCAGCCTGACCGCGGAGTCGGTCAGCAGGCGCATGGTTTCGGCCAGCACAGGAGCGTAGGGCATGTCGGCCGGCAGGCTGGCCGGCGCCCGCAGCCGCCGCAGGCCCGGCGCGCGCGCGCTCAGGGCGTGGCGCGGCAACAGCACCAGCCGACGCGCGGTCGGCTCGGGAAACGTGATGTCGAAGGCCGAGCCGGTGTCCAGCAGCCCGAACTCTCCCGGCCGCAGGCAAAGCTGGGCGTCGCCCTGGGACATCAGGGCGCTGCCTTGCAGTTGCAGGCTGAGCATGAGGTGGTCGCCGTTGACGCGGCTGACGTGGCGCTGGGAGCGCCGGATCATATGTGGGGAGCTGGCGAAATTCACCAGCCTGGCCCCGGCGCGGGTCTGGCTGGACATCGTGCCGGCGAAGCCGGCATCCGGCTCGGCGCGGAATTCGGAATCGAGCACGCCGGCGCAGACCGCGTCGTGCCAGAACGCCAGGGCGTGCTGGCCGTGATCGAGGGTGCTCCAGTTGTGCCATTCAGGTGCCATTTCGGCTCCGGGATACGTCTCGGGCTGTCGCTGCCAGCGGCATCGGCTGGCACGTTGGGTCGTGCCCAATGTAGCCAGGCGGTGGAGAATGGGCCATCCGTGCATTCCCCAGTAACGGCGCACGATGTTCAACGATTGGAGCGTGGCATGAAACGGTATCTCTCTTTGTGGGCGGGCGTCCTGCTTGCCGTGTCGGCCTGTCATGCCGCGGCGCAGGACTATCCGGCGCGGCCGGTGCGCATGATCGTGGGCTTCGCGCCGGGCGGGGGCAACGATATCCTGGCCCGTCTGATGGCCGAGCAGTTCCAGCGCCGCCTGGGGCAGCCCTTCATCGTCGAGAACCGGCCGGGCGCCAGCGGCGCCATCGCGATCGGCGCCGTCAAGCGCGCCGAGCCGGACGGTTATACCCTGCTGGTGGGGCCGAGCAGCGGCATGACCGTCAATCCCGCCATCTACCGCGACCTGGACTACGACCCCGTGGCGGACTTCGCCCCGATCTCCCTGGTCGGGGACATTCCCATGATCCTGACGGTCAAGGCGGACAGCGCCGCGCGCTCCGTGGCGGACTTGGTGGGACAGGGGAAGAAGAGCGGCAAGCCCTTGTTCGCCGGCGCGGGCGCCAATTCCTTCCAGCTTGCCACCGGCGTGTTCGCCAGCCGCGTCGGCCTGGAGGCGGAAGTCGTCAACTACAAGGGCAATTCCGCCGTGGTCGCGGCGCTGCTGGCCAACGAGATCGACTTCGCGCTGATCGACACCGCGGCCGTGCTGCCCCAGATCCGCAGCGGCCGCCTGCAAGCGCTTGCCGTCACCGGCGCCAAGCGCTTCGCGCTGCTGCCCGACGTGCCGACCGTCGCCGAATCCGGCGCGCCCGGCTTCGCCATGTCGTTCTGGTCGTCCCTGTACGCGCCGGCGGGAACGCCGGCCGCCGTGATCGAGAAGCTGCAATCCACCGTGTCCGCCGCCGTCCGCGAGCCGGCGGTGGCCGAGCGCCTGCTGGAACTGGGCATCGAACCCGTCGGCAGCGCCTCGCAGGCGCTGGCCGAGACCATGGCCAAGGAGATTCCGATGTACGCGCAGGCGGCCAAGGCGGCGAACCTGGCGCCGGCGCAGTAAGGCCCGCGCCGCCGGACCGCCCTGGGCGGTCCGGCGGCAGCGCGCCGTCAAATCATCAGCTCGATCAGGAACGGGCCGTCGGTCCGGAAGCTGCGCGCCATGAGATCGGCGCATTGCTCCATGGTGGTGGCGCGGGCGGCCTCGATGCCCATGCCGTCGGCGATCGACACCCACTTCAGGTCCGGATTGCCCAGGTCCAGCATGCTCATGGCGGTGGGGCCGGGCGTCGCCCCGACGCCTTTGTACTCGCCGATCAGGATGTTGTACTTGCGGTTGTTCAGGATGATGGTGGTCACGGGCAGCCTTTCGCGCCCCTGCGTCCACAAGGACTGTAGCGAGTACATGGCCGAGCCGTCGGCCTGCAGGTTGATGACCCGGCGCTTGCCTGCCGCGCCCAGCGCCGCGCCGGTCGCCACCGGCATGCCGTCTCCGATGGCGCCGCCGGCCAGGTGCAGCCAGTCGTGCCGGGGCGCGGCGTGCGTATGCGGGTAGAAGCCCCGGCCGTAGGAAATGCTCTCGTCCGAGACGATGGCGTGTTCGGGCATGAGCGCGGCCACGGTCCGGGCCAGGCCTTCGGGCGTGGGCGCGCCGCTGGCCGCCTCGGGACGCGGGCCCGGGTCGGGCAGCGCGGCTTCGGGCGCGTCCAGGCTCTCGGCCAGCGCGCGCAGGGCGGTTTCCGGATCCTGGTCGGGTCGGGCCAGCACGTGCAACTGGGCATGCGCGGGATACTGCGTCGAAGGCTTTCCGGGATAGGCGAAGAAGCCGACCGGGGCTTTGGCGCACACCAGGATGATGTGTTCGTAGCGGGCCAGGACCTCTATCGCCTGGTCGGTGCCGTAGGGCACGCGCTCCAACTGCAGGGTGCCGCGGCCGCGCGCCACCTGGGCCGTGACGTAGTCGGCGCGGATGTCGGCGCCGCAGGCTTGCGCCACGCGCCAGGCGAGCGCCTGCGAGGCGCCCGATACGCCCCGTCCGGCCAGCAGGATCAAAACCTTCCCGCCGCCGCGCAGCGCGCGGGCCGCGTTTTCCACGGCGTGGGGATCCAGCGGCGCGGGCCCGATCGCGGGCAGCGCTTCCGCGACCGCGCCGCCTTCGTTCCAGGAGGCGTCCGACGGCAGGATCAGCGTGGCGACCTGTCCGGGAAAGGCGCTGGCGGCCTGCACCGCGGCCGCGGCGTCGCCGCCCACGTCCTGCGCTCGCGTGCTGGTGCGCACCCAGCCCGATACCGTGCGGGCCATGGCGTCGGTGTCGGCCGTGAGCGGCGCGTCGTAGGGGCGGTGGTAGGTGGCCTGGTCGCCGACGATGTTGACGATGCCGCTGCGGGCGCGGCGCGCGTTGTGCAGGTTCGCCATGCCGTTGGCCAGGCCGGGACCGCAATGCAGCAGCGTCGCCGCCGGCTTGCCGGCGATGCGGAAATAGCCGTCCGCCATGCCGGTGACGATGTTCTCCTGCAGCCCCAGCACGCAGCGCATGCCGGGAACCTCGTCCAGCGCCGCGACAAAATGCATTTCGCTGGTGCCGGGATTGGCGAAGCAGGTGTCGACCCCTGACTTCAAAAGAGAATTGACGAGGCTTTTGGCGCCGTTCATGGCTGGAACTCCTGAAGGAAAAATCGTTTGGGGGCGGCTGCGGGCTTCACGTCACCGGGCACAGGCCGCCGTCCACGTTGATGGCGGTGCCGGTGACGTAGGAGGCCAGATCGGAGGCCAGGAAGCACGCGACGTTGGCGAACTCCTCGGCCCGGCCGATGCGGCCCAGCGGGACGGCCTTGCCGCGATGGGCCAGGTATTCGTCGAACGGCGCCTGCGGCTGTTCGCGTTCGTGGAAACGCTTCCATTGCTCGGACAGGATCAGGCCCACGCACAAGGCGTTGACCAGGATGCCATGGGGAGCGAGTTCCGCCGCCATGATCTTGGTCAGGGCGAGCCCGGCCGCGCGCGCCAGGGCGGTGGGCGCGCCGCCGGCGGACGGGGCCTTGCCCGCCACGCTGACTACGTTGATCACCCGGCCCCAACCCTGTCCGCGCATGTGCGGCAGCGCAAGCTGGACGATGCGCAGCGCCGCCGCGACTTTCAGGTCCATATCGGTCCGCAGCGCGGACAGCTCGATGGCCTCGATCGGCGCGCGCTGGGAGGTTCCCGCGTTGTTGACCACGATGTCGACGCCGCCGCAAAGGCTGGCGGTGCGCTGCCAGGCGGATTCCACCTGGGCGGGATCGGTCACGTCGCAGGCGACGGTCCATACTTTGCGGGCGGGGGCCAGGCCGGAGATTTCCCCGGCGGCCTGTTGCAGCGTGGAGGCGCTGCGGGCCCACAGCACCACGTCCGCGCCGGATTGCGCCAGGCGCTGCGCCACGCTCTTGCCCAGGCCCTGGCTGCCTCCGGTGACCAGCGCCACCCTGCCTGTCAGATCGATCAACATGGTTGCGACTCCTCCTATTGCGCGACGGCGCCCAGCCGGGCCACGACGCTTTTGTACCGTTCAAGCTCGGCCTGCATGAAATCGAGCACCTGGGCGGGCGGCATGGGCTTTGCCGCCACCGCGCCCAGTTCGCCCAGCCGGGCCTTCAGGCCGGGCGAGGCCATGACGCCGTTGATTTTTTCGTTGAGATAGTCCGTCACCGGCTGCGGCAGGCCCGCCGGCCCGGCGATGGCATACCAGGCGCCGGTGACCATGCCCGGGTAGCCCAGTTCCGTGAACGTGGGCACCTCGGGCAGCATGGGCAGGCGTTCCGCCGAAGCCACCGCCAGGGCTTTCAAGCGCCCCGACTTGATGAAGGCAATGGTACCGGTATCCAGCGCGAAGGACACCTCGCCGGCCAGCAGGGCGTTGCCCGCGGGGCCGCCGCCGTTGTAGGGCACGTGCACGATGTCCAGCCCCAACTGCCGCGTGAACATGGACCCGGCCACGTGCTGCGAGGACCCGATGCCGCCCGATGCATAGTTCAGGGCGCCCGGGCGCCGGCGGGCATCCTGCACCAGCGCGTCCAGCGAGTCGTAGGGGGAATCGGCCCGCACCACCAGGATATTGGAGTTCGACGTGACCAGCGCCACCGGGGTCAGGTCGTCCACGGGCTTGAACGGCTGGCTCTTCATCAGCCATGGATTGATGGCGTTGGTGGAACTGGTCGCCAGCAGCAGGGTATAGCCGTCGGGCGCCGCGCGGGTGGCCTGCAGCGTGCCGATATTGCCGCCGGCGCCCGGCTTGTTCTCCACGACCACGGACTGGCCGATGGCCTGGGACAGGTCCCGCGCGATCAGGCGCGCCGCGGCGTCCGCCGGGCCGCCCGCCGACCAGGGCACGATCAAGGTGAGCGGGCGGTCCGGGTAGGCGGCACGCGCGGCCGCGGCAAAGGACAGGAACAGGACGGCCAGCAGGCAAAAGCGCAGCCAGCCATGGCGCGTCTGCGCATGGATGCAAAGGCGGAACATGGGATCTCCGGTTCGGGCGGGGAAGGGCCGCTCGGGCCCGTCTTGTGGGCGGAGGCGCTACTCCAGCTTCAGGCCCACCTCGTGGATCAGGGCCGACCAGCGCTCGATCTCCGATCGGATCAGCCGGGTGACCGCCTGCGGGTCGCTGCCGGCGACGTCCATGCCCAGGATCTTGTCCTTGACGTCGGGCTGGTCCAGCACCTTGCGCAGGGCCGCGTTGAGCTTGTCGATAACGGGCTTGGGCGTGCCGGCGGGCGCCATCAACGCATACCATTCGCTGACCACGATGCCGGGGTAGCCCAGTTCGGCGAAGGTGGGCACGTCGGGCATGACGGGGGACCGTTCCCTGGCGCTGATCGCCACGACCTTCACGCGCGGATCCTTGCTTTGATAGTGCGGGCCGATAAGCGTCACGGTGGGGAACTGGGCGGCGATCTGTCCGCCCATGAGATCGACCAGCGCCGCGCCGCCGCCGCGGTAGCTGACGCTGATCATCTTGATGTGCGCGTCGCGCTTGAGCAACTCCCCGGTCAGGTGCGTCATGCCCAGCGCGCCCGCCTGGCCGAACGCGTACTTGTCGGGATGCGCCTTGGCGTCTGCGACGAAGGACTTGAAATCGGCAATGCCGCCGGTCGCCTGGGGATTGATGGCCATGACGATCGGAACGGTGCCCATCATCGAGATCGGCTCGAAGCTTTTGAGGGGATCGTATTCCAGGTCTTTCTGCAGGATGGAGTTCGTGGCCAGATTGCTGATCACCATGCCCACGGTGTAGCCGTCGGGCGCGGCCCGGGCCAGCATGCCGGCGGCGATTCCGCCGCTGGCGCCGGGGTGGGGCATCACGATGACGGGCTGCCCCAATTCCTGCTGCAGTTTCTCGGCGATCACCCGCGAGAACACTTCGCTGACTCCCTTGTAGCCGATCAGGAAATTGATCGGCTTGCCGGGATAGGCGTCGGCCGCCAGGGCGCCGCCGCTCATGATCCCGAAGGCCAGGCCCGCGGCCAGTATCCGCCGCAGGCGGCTTCCCATTTTCGATGCCATGCTTGTCTCCTAGTCTGGTGCTTGGGCCGCGGCTCTTTCGGCCGCGTTGCCGTGGGACTGCTTTATCGGATCTTGTACAGGCGGATGGCGTCCACCAGCCCGGCGCCGTCGCGGATCGCCGCCTGCATGCGCTGCTCGGTCTCCTGCAAGGCCTGCGCGCGCTGCGCGACTTCCTGCGCCTGGGCGGCGGGAACGACGATGACGCCGTCCCGGTCGGCGATCACGATGTCGCCGGGCGCTACCAGCACACCGCCGCACATCACGGGTTCGTCGATGGACCGCGTGACGATGTGCTGGAAGTTCACTCGCGGGCTGGTGCCTTGCGCATACACCGAAATGCCGATGGCCGGCATCTCGGCGATGTCGCGGACCGCGCCGTCGGTGATGACCGCCTGGACGCCCAGCGCCGCGGCCCGCGTCGCCATATTGGCTCCCCAGGTGGCGCCCGAGGCGTCTCCGCCCAGTGTGATGACCAGGATTTCGCCGGGCCGGGCGGAGTCGATCACCTGTTGCGTGCCCATGGCCAGGTCCGCGCCGAAGCTGGGCTGGCGCGCGTTGGCGGCCGCCGTGCTGCGGTCGACGGTGCGCGCCAGCCCCGCTACCGGCGCGCCGCTGAGATGGCGCACCCGGGCGTCCATGACGCCATTGGGCAGGCCCATCGCGTGCATCGCGTCGAACACGATCGCGGCGCCCAGGCCGGCGAAATTCTCGACGAGGGCGTCGCCGCCATGCCGGCGGTCTGCCGGATCCGCTGCTTGCATCATTGCTGTCTCCTTTTTCTGGTCAGGCGGGGATCGCGGTCAAGGCCGCGCCTCGCGTATGTCGTCGCACAGCGCCGTGGCCGATCGAAGCAAGAGCGGGAGCAGGCCCACCACGATGATGCGGAAGCCGCTGGCCAGATAAGGGCTGGCCGAGGCCCGGTCGGTGGCCGAGGCGCCGAAAGGCATGTCGCTGCCGCGCGCCAGCGCTGCCACCTGTCCGACCGCGGACGCGAGTTCGTCGGTGTGGCGTTCGCCGCGGCCGAGCGCCACGCCCAGGTCGCCCGTCCCCAGCAGCACGAAGTCCACTCCCGGCGTTTCGGAGATGGCGCGGGCCTGTTCGATGGCCTGGGGCGTTTCCAGCATGACGCCCACCACGACGTTGTCCTGGACCCGGTCCAGCGCGTCCCAGCCGCTGCGGCGGGTGTAGCCGTAGGCGCGCGCATAGTACGCCGCGCCGCGCACGCCCTCGGGTGGATAGAGCGCCTGGGCGACGGCGGCCCGGGCGTCTTCGGCCGACGAGACCTGCGGAACCAGTATGCCGTCGGCGCCCGAGTCCAGCGCCCGTCCGATGAAGTCCTTGGAGGCCGTGGGCACGCGCACCAGCACGGGCACGCCCACCGCCTGGGCCGCCCGGATCATGTGGCGGATGTCGGCGAAATCCAGCGGGCCGTGTTCCGCGTCCAGCACGACGAAGTCATACCCGGCATGTGCCGCGATTTCCACCAGTTCGGGGCTGGGGGCGGGGACGAACGCGCCGGTGAGCGGCCGCCCGTCTTGCAAGCGCGCCTTGAGTCCTTTGTCGTCCAGGTGCGTGCCGCCGCTCTGTCTCATGGCTGTCCTTTGTCGTGGAATAGAATTCCGATGATTTCTTGTCCATCCAGTCTGGTCCCGGCTTTTCCCACCGTGCTGCATCCGAGAAAAGTGCGTGAATAACGGGCCGAATAGATGCTGCCTGGGGCAAATGATATCGTTCGGTCCCGCCGGCACAAAGAGAGTTATTCTCTTCAAAATTGCGGAAAAAAATTCATGAAACCGACGATCAAGCAACTCGAGGCCCTGTACTGGGCGGGCAAGCTGGGAAGCTTCCAGGCCGCGGCGGCGCATCTGCATACTTCGCAATCGGCCATCGCCAAGCGCATCGCGGAGCTGCGCGAGATCTTCCAGGTCCGCCTGATCGATCCGGCCTACCGGCACGCCAAGCTGACGGACCATGGACAGCGCCTGCTTGCCGCGGCCGAAGACGTGCTGCACGCGAACGAACGCCTGATGGAGCGGATGGGCTATCCCTATGGCTTTACGGGCGTGCTGCGCCTGGGGGTCAGCGAGCTGGTCGCCGTGACCTGGCTTCCGCGCCTGGTCCAGGAGGTCAAGCTGCAGCATCCGCAAGCCGTCATCGAACTCGAGGTGGGCGCGGGCGGTTCCATCCTGGATTTGCTCAAGGCCGGCAAGATCGACCTCGCGCTCGTGCCGGGGCATACGTGGGGCGAGCAGTTCGAATGCGAGGAACTGGCCGAGGTGGAATTCCAGTGGATGGCGAGTCCGCGCCTGGGCTGTCCCAACCGGATACTGACCAACGCCGAGTTCTCGTCCTATCCGATGCTGGTGCACTCGCGCCACGGCATCGGCACGCAACTGTTCGCGCAATGGCTGCGGCGCAACGGCATTTCCAACAATCGCGTGTTCACGGCCAACAGCATGACGGTGATGGTCCAACTGACCGTGGGCGGCCTGGGCCTGAGCAGCCTGCCCACGGAGTACGTCCGCCAGTTCACCGACGACGGAAAACTCGTCCGGGTCAGGACCAGCGCGCGCCTGCCGCGCGTGAAGTACTTCGCCGTCTACCGCAACCGCGCCGAGTATCCGTTCCTGGAAACCCTTATTCCGCTGGCGAAGTCGCTTTGCGATTTCAGCCTGACTGGAGCAACGTTTTCCTGATCCGGGCGCCGCATCACGGCGCGTCGTGGAAGAACAGTTCCAGTCCGGAACGTACGCCGCTGCGCACGCGGCTGACGGCGTGCTTCAGGTTGACCCGGTAGTCGCCGCCGGCGCCGCGGACGGGCCGATGCGCGGTGGCGATGAGGGCGGCGTCGCCGAGCCGCAGGGGCACGACCATGGGCCGCGATTGCATGCGCGGCCGTTGTTCCGTCATCACGAATTCGCCGCCCGTATGGTCCAGGCCCGGTTCCGAGAGCAGGGCGACGCACTGCAGCGGAAAGACGTGCGCGCCTGCGTTGCGCTGATGCAGCGCGATGTAGCCGTCTTCGCGCAGCAGGCTGAGGTGCGACGGCGCATGCGTTTGCCCCGCCTGCCGGCCGCGCCGCAGGAAGTCCGCCAGGTCGTCGGGGTAGCGGTAAGCGGAATCCAGCCGTTCGCTCCAGCGATTGGCGATGGGGACCAGATGGCGGTAGAGGGCCGCGCGCCATGCCGCCAGGGGGGCGGGCAATTCTTCCGGAAAATAGTGCAGATCGCCCAGGCCCGATTTGCCGTCCACCAGCGGAGAGCGCCGCAGGCCGGCCGCATATCCGGCCAGCGCGCGCGCCTGTTCCGGGACCTGCCATTCCGGCAGGAGGGCGTAGCCTTCCGCGTCGAGCTGCGCGGCGATGCCGGCCCAGTCCAGGCGGCCGAGGGCATGCAGGTTCAGGTCCATGGAGATACGGCCGTTCAGGCCGGAGGGCGGGTCCAGCGCAAGTTCGGCCTGCACGGTTTCAGCTCGCATCATGGAAGATCACGCCCAAGGTATGCCGGCGTCCGCTCAGCAGCCGGCTGACGCCGTGCCGCATGGCCGTCCTGCGCATGCCGGTCCGGCCGCCCGGAGCCGGGCGCTGGTTCACGGCGAACACCAGCGCGTCTCCCTGGCGCAGCGGAACCACTTCCGCCGCCTGGCTGCCGCTGGCGGTTTCCGTCATGACGAATTCCCCGCCGGTGAAATCCCTTCCCGGTTCGGACAGGAGTATCGCGGTCTGCAGCGGAAACACGTGCTCGCCGTAGAGATCCTGGTGCAGGCAGTTGTAGTCGCCTTCGCCGTATTCGAGGATCAGCGGCGTCGGCCGGCGCTGGCCGGCGCGGTGGCAGCGCGCCAGGAAATCGTCCAGCGCGCCGGGGTATTGCACGTCTATGCCCAACTGGCGGTTCCAGCGGTTGGCGATCGGCGCCAGCCGCGCGTACAGCGCATGCCGCAGGGTATCGACCAGGGGCGGCAGGGGATAGGAAAAATACTTGTACTCGCCGCGGCCGAACCCGTGGCGGGCCATCACGATCCGGGACCGGTAGCCGTCTTCGCGCGGGTACAGTCCGGCCAGCGTCCGGCACTGCCCGGGATCGAGCAGCGCCGGCAGCACGGCGTTGCCGTGGCGATCCAGCGATAGGGCGATGGCTGCCCAGTCCCGCGCGTCGATGCGGTCCGCGGCAGGGGAGTTACCGGATTCCATGGTCAGTGCACTGGAGGAGCTGGGACAGGCCTCCAGTGTAGACCGCGGGAAAATGGCCGGGACTCCGTTTCTTGCTCAGAACCCCACGGCCTGGCCGTCGCGCCGCGAGTCCGACGCGGCCACGTAGCCGCCCTGGGGCAGGCGGCAGATCAGTTGCGCCGAACCGAATTCCAGGCTGTCGGCGGGCGCCACCGCGACATTGTGGCCGCGCGCGCGCAGGGCGTCGACCACGTCCGCGGGCAGGTGCGATTCCACGTTCACCACGGGGCCTTTTTCCACGCGGAAGCGCGGCGCGTCGCTCATGGCCTGCGGGTTCTGGCCGAACGCCGCCAGGCGCGTGACCATCTGCAGATGTCCCTGCGCCTGCATCGATCCGCCCATGACGCCGAACGACATCAAGGGTTGGCCGCCTTGCGTGACGAATGCGGGGATGATGGTGTGCATCGGCTTCTTGCGCGGCGCGACCTGGTTGGCATGGCCCGGCGTGAGCACGAAGTTCAGTCCGCGATTGTGCAGGCCGATGCCGGTGTCGGGCACCACCACGCCGGAGCCGAAGCCGTGGTAGTTGGACTGGATGAAGGACACCATGGTGCCTTCGGCGTCGGCCGCGGTCAGGTACACCGTGCCGCCGCTGGCCGGCGTGCCCGCGACCGGCACGCTGGCGCGGTCCATGGAGATCAGGCGCGCGCGTTCGGCCAGGTAGGCGCGGTCCAGCAAGGCCTGGGCGTCGGTGCGCATGTGGCGCGGATCGGCGACGTGATGATGCAGGTCGGCGAAGGCCAGCTTCATGGCCTCGATGCTGACGTGGTAGTAGTCCGCGCTGTCGCGGCCCATGCCTTCCAGGTCGAATTGTTCCAGCATGCCCAGCGCCATCAGCGCCGAAATGCCCTGGCCGTTCGGCGGGATCTCGTGCAGCTCGTAGCCGCGGAACGACTGGGAAATGGGCGCGACCCATTCGGGGCGGTGTTCCGCCAGGTCCACTGCGGTGAGCGCGCCGCCGGTCTGGCTGGCGAAGTCGGCGATCTTGCGGGCGAGTTCGCCCCGGTAGAAGCTTTCGCCGCCGCTTTCGGCGATTTCGCGCAGCGTCCTGGCCTGCGCCGGAAAGCGCCACCATTCCCCGGCCCGCGGAGCGCGGCCCTGGGGCAGGAAGGCGGCGGCGAAACCCGGTTCCTGCGCCAGCCTGGGCGCCTGCGTGGCCCACTGGCGGGCGATGGTGGGCGACACCGCGAACCCTTCTTCGGCGTAGGCGATGGCGGGTTCGAACAGCCGCGCGAAAGGCAGCTTGCCGAAGCGTTCGGACAAGGCCTTCCATCCGGCCACCTGGCCCGGCACGGTGACCGTGCCCCAGCCGGTGCCGGGCATGGCGTCGCGGCCGCCGAAGTATTCGGGCGTCCAGGCGGCGGGCGCGCAGCCGCTGGAGTTCAGGCCATGCAGGCGGCCGCCGTGCCAGACCAGTGCGAACATATCGCCGCCGATACCGTTCATGACGGGCTCGAGCACCGTCAGCGCGATCGCCGTGGCGATGGCGCTGTCGACCGCGTTGCCGCCGGCCAGCAGCATGCGCAGGCCGGCCTGCGCCGCCAGGGGCTGGCTGGTCGCGACCGCGTTGGCCGCCAGGACCGGCATCTTGCGGGAGGCGTAGGGGAAAGACCAATCGAAGGGTGAGGACATGGGTACTGGAGCTCGTCTTGGAAATTACTGCGGAGTGATGCCGGCCTGGTCGATCAACTGCTTGGTGCGCGGGATCTCGGCCTTGATGAAGGCGGCGAATTCCTCCCGGCTGCCGCCGCGGGGCTCGGCGCCGGTTTCCGCCAGCTTACTGCGCAGCGCCGGGTCGGCAAGCACTTTGTTGACGGCGCGGTTGAGCTTGTCGAGGATCGGAGCGGGCGTGCCCTCGGGCGCGACCAGGCCGTACCACGGCGCGATGTCGTAGCCGGCGTAGCCTTGCTCGGCGATGGTGGGGATGTCCGGCGCCAGCGCCGAACGCTGCGAATTGGACATGCCCAGCGCCAGCAGCGCGCCGCTCTTGGCTTGCGGCAGGCCCGTCATGATGGTGTCGAAATACATCGAAACCTGGCCGCTCAGCAACGCGGGAATGGCTTCGCCGGCGCCCTTGTAGGGCACGTGCAGGATGTCGATGCCGGCCACGGACTTGAGCATTTCGCCGGCCATGTGCGAGGTCGTGCCGGTGCCGAAGGACGCGTAGGTCAGCTTGCCGGGGTTGGCGCGCGCATAGGCGACCATTTCGGGCAGGGTCTTGAAGGGCTGCGACGGATTGGCCAGCAGGATGTTGGGCGTGTAGGCGACCATCGACACCAGTTCGAAGGCGTCGGGATCGTAGGCCAGGCGCTTTTGCAGGTAGCGGTTGGTCACGACGGCGGCGGGGCCGCCCATCAGCAGCGTGTAGCCGTCCGGCGCGGCGCGCGCGACCGAGGCGCTGCCGATGGCCGCGGCGGCGCCGGGACGCGCTTCGATGACGAAGGGCTGGCCCAGCTCGGTGGACAGCGCCGCGCCCAACTGGCGCGAGATCAAATCGGTTGCGGAGCCGGCCTGGAAGGGCACGACGATGCGCACGGGATGCTGCGGCCAATCGGTGGCCTGGGCGCCGGCCTGGGCCGCGCAGGCCAGGGCTGCGGCGCCTGCCAGCGCCCGGATGAGACGAAACTTCATGGATTCCCCTTGATCGCGTTATGGAAAGCGTGGGGGGATTAGACGCAAAGGGCCGGCCGCCAGCCATTGGTGTTTGCATCCATGGATCATTGGATCCAATTTGTGTTATTTTTGCGTTTATCTATCATGGCGGCTTTCCGAGCCGTGGGACGACAATGCTGCAATTCCAGAAGACAGCGATCAGCGCCGAAGACGAGGCCTACCTGCACCTGCAGCGGGAGATCCGGCTCGGTCGCTACGCGCCCGGCCAGCGCCTGGTGCCCGAGGTCGTGGCCGCCGAGATCGGCACCAGCCGCATGCCGGTGCGCGGCGCCTTGCGGCGGCTGGCATCGGAAGGGCTGGTCGAAATCCGCGCCAACCGCGGCGCGGTGGTGCGCGGCCTGAACCAGCAGGAAATGCTGGAAGTGTTCGAAATGCGCTCGGTGCTGGAAGGCCTGGCCATGCGCAACGCGGTGCTGCACATGAATGCCGAGCACCTCCGCCGCTTGTCGAATTCGCTGGAACTGCTGGAACAAGGGCCGGGCGAAGACCTGGACTGGACCACCGCCCATCGCGAATTCCACGAATACCTGTGCAGTTTCTGCCGGCAGCCGCGGCTGCTGCGGCAAATCTCCGAACTGCATTCCGTGGTCGAACCCTATATGCGCCTGTGGGCGGCGCAGCCGGGACGCGTCCTGCGGGTGCGCGAATCGCACCAGGAACTGATCGATGCCCTGCGCACGCGCGACCCTGCGCTATGCGAGGCGGCGATGCGGCAGCATGTGCTGAATACGGTGCCCGCCTTGCAGGCGTTCCTGGAGCAGGCGGCCTAGGAACCGGCGCTTGGCTTAGACTGGGCCATCCGCAACACGATAAGCCCAGCCATGACCGAATCCGCCGCCACCCTGATCCGCCGCCTGGACCTGTTGCCGCACCCCGAAGGCGGCCACTACCGCGAAACCTACCGCGCCGCCGATGCCGTCACGCGGGCCGACGGCGCGCGCCGCTCGGCCAGCACCGCCATCTATTACCTCCTGAGCGACGGCGCCTGGTCCACCTGGCACCGCATCCGCGCCGACGAACTCTGGCATTTCCATGCCGGCGCGCCGCTGCATATCCATGTGCTGGCGCCCGATGGCGGCTACCGGCGGCTGCGGCTGGGCAACACGCTGGCGGACGCCGGGGCCGAGTTCCAGGCCATCGTGCCGGCGGGAAGCTGGTTCGCCGCCGAGCTGGCCGAACCGGCGGGCTACGCGCTCGCCGGCTGCACCGTCGCGCCCGGCTTCGAATTCAGCGAGTTCGAACTGGCCGACGCCGGCGCGCTGCGGCGCCTGTATCCCGCGCAGGCCGACCTGATCGCCCGCCTGGCGCGCTGACTAGCCCGCGCTTTCCGCGCCCGCGGCCCGCGGCTTCTTCCGGCGCGGAAGCTTGGCCTCGCTGGCCAGCACGCCGGCCACGATGAGGCCCGCGCCCACCAGCGCAAGCGCCGGCAGGCGGTCGCCGGCCAGGCGCCCCACGATGCCGCCCCATACCGGCTCGCCCGCATAGATGACGGTGGCGCGGGTGGGCGAGACGGACTTCTGCGCCCAGTTCATGGTTAGCTGGATCACGGCGCTGGCCAGTCCCAGGCCGATGGCCGCGCCGGCCCACAGCCACGAGAACGCGGGCACCGATTCCCCCATGGCCGGCATCAGGGCGAAAGACACCAGCCCCGCCGTCAGCAACTGCACGGCGGTCACGCGGCGGCTGTCCACCGACTTGGCGTACAGGCCGATCAGGATGATCTCGGCGGCGATGGCGGCGGCTCCGGCCAGCGTCGCGGCCTCGCCGGCGCTGAAGTTCAGCGCGCCCGCCTGCGGGCCCGCCAGCAGGACCAGGCCGGTGAAGGCCAGCGCCACGCCCACCCAGCTCATCAGGCCGGGCGGTTTCTTCAGCACGGCCCATTGCAGCAGCGGCACGATGGGCACGTACAGCGCGGTGATGAAGGCGGACTGGCTGCTGCTGATGGTCTGCAATCCGTAGGTCTGCAGGAAGTAGCCCAGGAACAGGGCGCAGCCGATGGCGACGCCGGCGCCGACCTCGCGGCGGGTGATCGCCGCCATGTGCTTGCGGAACAGCAGCAGCGACATCGCGCCGGCGATCGTGAAGCGCACGCCCACGAAGAACAGCGGCCCGCTGTGCTGCATGGCGATGTGGATGACGAGAAAGGTGCTTCCCCACAGCATGGTGACCAGCACCAGGGCGATTTCCTGGCGGGACAGGGCGAACATCGAGGTCTTGGGCGTCACGGCGTGTTTCGAGTGCTACGAGTGCGGGCAATATACAGCGGCCGCGCCGGATGCAGTGACCGTTCACCGAACAGGTTTTGGGGGCTTGCGCCTTTTCCGCATATAGCGAGGAGTAATATGACGCGTCCGGCGCCGGCGACGGGCCGGGGCGCGCAAGCGGCCATAAAAAGACCAAGAGGAGAAGCAGAGGTGGACAAGCAAGAGTCGGGCGGCTGGTATTTCGGCTGGAACATCGTAGGCGCCGCCACGGCACTCACCCTGCTGACCGTCGGCCTGCGCATGGGCATCGGGCCATTTTTCCTGCCCATGGCGGAAAGCCTGGGCTTCACGCGCAGCACGCTGTCCGGCATCGTGGCCATCGGCATGCTTTGCTATGGCCTGGGCATGCCGCTGGCGGGCTACCTGGTCAGCACGCAGGGCACGCGCTTCGTGCTGCTCCTGGGCGCAGCCATCGTCGTCGGCTCGTCCATCTGGACGGTGTTCGCAAGCGGACCCATCGAATTCCTGCTGTCCTTCGGCGTGGCCCTGTCCATCGGCCTGGCCTTCACCAGTCCCGTCGCGCTGACGCCGGTGATCAGCCGCTGGTTCACGCGCCAGCGCGGCATGGCGCTGTTCTTCCTGTCCACCGGCTCGATGGCGGGCATCGCGCTGATGACGCCCACCCTGACCTTCGCGATCACGGCCGTGGGATGGAAGGAAACGCTGCTGGGCTTCGCGGTCCTGTTCGCGGTGCTGACGGTGCCGGTGGCGCTCTTCGTCATGCGCGACGAGGCGCCCGAACACACCGACCTGCTGCCTCACCAGATCGTTCCCAGGACGGCCGGCGCCAAGCCCGCCGCCAGGCAGTCCGCGCCCAACGTGCGCGGCGCCCTGCGCACGCTGCCGTTCTGGCAGGTGGCGCTGGGGCTGTTCGCCTGTGGCTTCAGCATGAACCTGCTGGGCACGCATGGGGTGCCCATGCTGATGGACCACGGCTTCGACGCCACCACCAGTTCGCTGGGCATCGGCCTGATCGGCCTGGTCGCGATCTTCAGCACGCTGGTCCTGGGCCGCCTGTCGGACCAGGTCGAGCGGCGCAACATCCTCGCCGCCATCTACCTGGTGCGCGGGCTGGGCTTCTTCGCGCTGGTCATGGTGGGCGCGCATTGGGAACTGTATGCCGCGGCCACCATCGGCGGCGTCGTCTGGGCCGGCAGCGTCGCCTTGTCGTCGGCGATCCTGGCCGACGTCTACGGCATCCGCCTGGTGGGCGTGCTGTACGGCCTGGCCTATCTGGGCCACCAGGTGGGCGGCATGATCAGTTCATGGCTGGGCGGCTGGGCCTTCGAAACCTTCGGCACGCACTGGGTCGCCTTCGGTTCGGCGGGCGTGCTGCTGCTGGCGGCGGCGCTGATTTCGCTGCGCCTGCCCGGGCGAGGCCTGTCGCGCGGGCAGGTGGCCGCCGTCCGCGGTTGAACGGCTAGCGGTCTTTCAGCAGCGACACCAGTTCGGGCACGTAGCGCTCGCCGCCGCCTTGCGTGACGGCCTGGTCGAAAGTGTGCTGGACGGCCGCGCCGATTTCCCGCACCGCGCCCGTTTCCGCGGCCATGGTGTTGTAGTAGGAAAGATCCTTCTGCGCGTTCGACATGAAGAAGCGCAGCGACGACGGGTCCTGTTCCAGCAGATACGGCTTGATGCGCTCCAGCGCCACGCCGCCGCCGCCGCCCTTGGCCAGCACCTCGGCGAATACGGCGGGGTCGATATCCGCGCGCAGCGCGCAGGCCGCCGCTTCCGACAACAGGGCGATCACGCCCAGCGACACGTAGTTGTGCAGCAGCTTCATGCGGTGGCCGGCGCCGACCGGGCCGGCATGGGTGATGTTCTCGGCAAAGCAGGCCAGCAGCGGCTTGCACTCTTCGAACAGCGCGGCCTCGCCGCCCACCAGCAGGTTGAGCCGGCCTTCGGCGGCCTCTTTGGGGGTGCGCGTCATCGGCGCGTCGAGGAAGCGGCCGCCGGCTTCCGTCACGGCCTGCGCCACTTTTTCGGTGGAAGAGGGGATGGCGGTGGAGCAGTCGATGACGACCGTGCCGGGCCGCAGGCCTTCCAGCACGCCGCCGGCCGAGAGCAGCACGGCTTCGACCTGCGGGCTGCCGGTGACGCACAGGATGATCACGTCGGACTGCGCCGCCAGCGTGGCGCCGTCGGCGACGCCGACCGCGCCGGCCGCCTTGAGCGTGTCCAGCGGCTGGTTGCCGGGATGCTCAAGCACCGTCAGCGCGTGACCGTGCTTGACCAGATTGCTTGCGATGCCATGGCCCATGAGGCCGATTCCAACCATGCCGACTTTCGCCATCTTCCACTGCTCCTGCCATATAAGGGTGTTTGTTATCACGTAAATCTTACTCCGAGTCGGGGCAGGCTCCGAGGGGCGCTTCGAATATGCCGAAAGAAGCCTTCGAATCTTTCGGATGGTAAGGGGCGGGGGGCGTTCCTAAAATCGTTCCACAGCCGCAGGCCTAGCCAGGCGCGGACCGAAATACAACGGAGACTACCGCCCGCCGGGCGGAACGAACAGCATGCCGCAAACCGCAAACGAGCCGGCGTCCAGCGCCGAGCGCCATTATTTCGAGCAGCTCGCGCAGGGCCGCTTCGTCATCCCGCAATGCCAGGCCTGCGCCAGGCATCATTTCTATCCCCGGGTGGTCTGCCCGCACTGCGGTTCCGACGCCTTGCGATGGGCCGAGCCCAGCGGCCGCGGCGAGGTCTATTCCACGACCATCGTGCGCAGCAAGGGCGGCGATTACACCGTCTGCCTGGTGGACCTGGAGGAAGGCCCGCGCCTGATGAGCCGCGTGGTGGACATGCCCGTGGAGGCGGTGCGCATCGGCTTGCGGGTCCGCGCCAGGATCGACGCCGTGGACGGCGCGCCGCTGCTGGTGTTCGTGGCGCAGGCGGAGGAACGGGCATGAGCCGGAGCTATCGCGGCGCGATCGCCGTCCTGGGAACCGGCATGGCCGGGCTGGGCGATTGCCTAGGCCGTTCCGAACAGGAAATCATCGCGCAGGCTTCCCACCGCGCCGTGGCCGCCAGCGGCCTGAAGATGCAGGACATCGACGGCATCATCACCTCCAGCCTGACCTCGCCCTGGTGGGTGATGCGGATGGCGGAGTACCTGGGCATCCGGCCGCGCTTCTCCGACAGCACCATGTTCGGCGGCTCGTCGTTCATCGCCGACCTCAAGATCGCGGCCATGGCCATCGAGGCCGGCCAGTGCGACCACGTGCTGGTCTGCTACGGCGCCAATCCGCGCAGCGCGCCCAGCAGCACGCAGATCAACCAGATGCGGGCCGCGCTGGACCCGCAGCCCTACGAACATCCCTACAAGCCGTTCAACCCGGTGTCCAGCTATGCCCTGGCGGCGGCGCGCCACATGCACCAGTACGGCACCACCCGGCGGCAGTTGGCCGAGGTCGCCGTGGCGGCGCGCAAATGGGCGCAACTGAATCCCGACGCCTTCCTGCGCGCGCCGCTCACGATCGACGAGGTGCTGGGCGCGAAGATGATCTCCGATCCCCTGACCGTGCGCGATTGCTGCCTGGTGACCGACGGGGCGGGCGCTTTCGTGGTCACGCGGGCCGACCGGGCCCGCGACCTCCATCCGCGTCCGATCTACGTGCTGGGCACCGGCCACGCGCACTGGCACCGCCAGATCTCCTGCATGCCGGACATCACCGTCACGCCGGCCGTGGATTCGGGGCGCGCCGCCTTCGCCGAGGCCGGCCTGGCGCCTGCCGACATCGATCTGGTCGAACTCTACGACGCCTTCACCATCAACCCCATCCTGTTCCTGGAAGACCTGGGCTTCTGCGCCAAGGGCGAGGGCGGCGCGTTCATCGGCGGCGGCCGCATCGAACCGGGCGGCGAGCTGCCGATGAATACCAACGGCGGCGGGCTGTCGTTCACGCATCCCGGCATGTACAGCATTTTCCTGGTGATCGAGGCCGTGGCGCAGTTGCGCCGCGAGGCCGGCGCGCGCCAGGTGCCCAAGGCCGACGTCGCGCTGGTGCACGGCAACGGCGGCGTGCTGTCCAGCCAGGCCACCGCCATTCTTTCCCATTCCCTGTGACGCACGCCATGATGAACAAGACAGTTGAGTCCGCCGCGCAGGCGGTGGGGGACATCCCGGACGGCGCCACCGTCCTGGTCAGCGGCTTCGGGCTATCCGGACAGCCCGTCGAATTGCTGGACGCGCTGGTGGAGCACGGCGCGCGCGAGCTCACCGTGGTGTGCAACAACAGCGGCGCCCGCGACAGCGGCCTGGCGCGCCTGATCCGGCTGGGCCGGGTGCGCAAGCTGATCGCCTCGTATCCGCGCGGCGCGGAGTCGCAGGCCTTCGAGTCGGCCTACGCCGACGGGCTGATCGACTACGAATGCGTGCCGCAGGGCACGCTGGCCGAGCGGCTGCGCGCGGCGGGATCGGGCCTGGGCGGCTTCTTCACGCCCACCGGCTACGGCACGCTGCTGGCCGAAGGCAAGGAGACGCGGATCATCAAGGGCGTGGGCCACGTGTTCGAGGAACCGCTGCACGCCGACTACGCGCTGGTGAAGGCCTATTGCGCGGATCCCATGGGCAATCTCGTCTACCGCAAGGCCGGCCGCAACTTCGGCCCCTTGATGTGCATGGCGGCGGCCACCGCGGTCGTGCAGGTCCACGCGCTGGCGCAGGTCGGCGGCCTGGATCCGGAGCACATCGTCACGCCCGGCATCTTCGTGCAGCGCGTGCTGCGCATACCCGACGCCCAACTGACCGGAGCCCTGCAATGATCCAACGATATACCCGCGAGGACATCGCCCGACGCGCCGCCGCCGACATCCCTCCCGGCTCCTACGTCAACCTGGGCATCGGCCTGCCCGTCATGGCGCTGGACTACTGGACGCCGGCGCATGGCGTCGTCGTCCACAGCGAGAACGGCATCCTCGGCATGCGCGCGCGCTCGGACGCCGATCCCGTCGACCCGGACCTGACCAACGCCGCCAAGCAGAACGTCGCCATGGCGGCCGGCGGCAGCTTCTTCAACCATGCGGATTCCTTCGCCATGATGCGCGGCGGCCACCTGGACTATTGCATCCTGGGGGCCTACCAGGTCTCCGAGACCGGCGACCTGGCCAATTGGTCGCTGGGGCAGCCCGGCGTGGCCGCGGCGGTGGGCGGGGCCATGGACCTGGCGGTGGGCGCCAAGCGCGTCCACGTGCTGATGGAGCACCAGACCCGCGACGGCCGGCCGCGGCTGCGCCGGCAATGCGATTTGCCGCTGACGGGGGCGGGGTGCGTGGACCGGGTCTATACCGACCTCGCCACGCTGGACGTTACGCCCCAGGGTTTCCTGGTGCGCGATATGGCGCCCGGACTGACGCGCGAGGCCCTGCAGGCCGCGACCGATGCGCCGCTGCGTTTCGCGGAGGAGCTGCGCGATGCCGCATGACGTTTCGCTCGATGATTTCCGCGACGAAGTCCGCGCCTTCCTGCGCGAGCGCCTGCCGGCCGACCTGCGGCGCAAGGTGCTGGACCACCAGCGCCTGGACAAGCAGGATTTCCTGCGCTGGCACCGCATCCTGCACGAACGCGGCTGGGTCGCGCCGAACTGGCCGGCCGAGCACGGGGGCGCCGGCTGGAGCATAGGCCAGCGCAACGCATTCGACGAAGAGTGCGCGCTGGCGGGCGCGCCCGAGACCGTGCCCTTCGGGCTGCGCATGGTGGCGCCCGTCATCATGGCCTACGGCTCGGACTGGCAGAAAAGCCACTTCCTGCCGCGCATCCTGAGCGGAGAGGACTGGTGGTGCCAGGGCTATTCCGAGCCGGGCGCCGGTTCCGACCTGGCCTCGCTGGCCACTCGCGCGCGCCGCGAAGGCGACGTCTTCGTGGTGAACGGCCAGAAGACCTGGACCACCTACGCCCAGTACGCCGACATGATGTTCTGCCTGGCGCGCACCGACCCCGACGCCAAGGCGCAGGAAGGCATTTCCTTCCTGCTCATCGACATGCGCAGCCCCGGCGTGTCGCTGCGCCCGATCCGCACGCTGGACGGCGGAGAGGAAATCAACGAAGTCTTCCTGGACGACGTGAAGGTGCCGGCGTCGCATCTGGTGGGCGAGGTGGACCGCGGCTGGACCTATGCGAAGTACCTGCTGTCGCACGAGCGCTTCGGCGCGGCGCGGGTGGGGCGCGCCAAGCGCGAGCTGGGCCATCTGCAGCGGCTGGCGGCCCGGCGCAAGGTGGACGGCAGGCCGCTGGCCGAAGACCCGGTGTTCGCGCACCGCCTGGCGGGATTGGAGATCGACACGCTGGCGCTGGAACACGCCAACCTGCGGCTGATCGCGCGCGACCAGCGCGGCGCCGGGCACGGCGCGGAAGCCTCGATACTGAAGTACCTGGGGTCCACGCTGGCCCAGCGCATCAGCGAGGCGCTGGTCGATACCGCCGGCACGCACGCGCTGGCCTATTGTTCCGACGCGCTGGAGCGCGACTACGCACAGGGCGATCCGACGCCGGAGCAGGAACTGGAAGCCATGCCCGGCTTCTATCTCAACCTGCGCAAGATCTCGATCTACGGCGGAACCGACGAGGTCCAGAAGAACATCATCGCCAAGCTCGCGCTGGGCGAGGCCGACGACTACACCGAAGACCAGCGCGCGCTGGACGACGCCGTGGGACGCTATCTGCAAGGCGAATACCCGCCGCCGGCGGGCCGCGCCGCGCTGCCGGCCGACGCGGATCCGCGGGCCTCGCCGCACTGGCGAGCTTTTGCCGACATGGGCCTGCTGGGACTGGGGTTGCCCGAATCCGCCGGCGGGATGGGCGCCGGCCTTGGCGAGCTGTGCGTGCTGATGCAGCGTCTGGGCCGGCACCTGGTGGCCGAACCCTACGACGCCAGCGCGGTGCTTTGCGGCCAGTTGCTGGCGCGCCTGCCCCAGGGCGGCCGGGCCGGCGCGCTGCTGGCCGGCATCGCCGAGGGGGCGGCGCCGGTGCTGGCGCATGCCGAGCCGGATGCGGACTGGCCGCTGGAGCGGCCGTGCGCCACGGCCGCGCGCCAGGACGGCGGCTGGGTGCTGGACGGCGTCAAGCGGCGCGTGCCCTACGGCGCGGGTGCCCGGCAGTTGCTGGTCACGGCGCACGACGGCCATGAAATGGCGGTGTTCGCGGTCGAGGCGGGCGCGGCGGGGCTGGAACGCAGCGGCTCGCCCGGCCTGGACGGCCGTCCCTACGCGGACATCGTGCTGAAGCATTGCCGCGTCGACGCGGACGCCCGTCTGGGCCCGGCCGGCGAGGCGCTGGAATGGGCGGCGGATGCGGCGCGCGTCGCGCTATGCGCGGAAGCGCTGGGCGCGATGCAGGCGCTGCTGGACGCCACCCGCGACCACGTGGCCGAACGGCGCCAGTTCGGCCAGCCGCTGGGCCGTTTCCAGGCGGTGCAGCACAGGCTGGTGGACATGCTGCTGGCGCTGGAGCAGGCGCGCTCGCTGACCTGGCTGGCGGCCGGCGCGGACACGTCCGACGCGCGCCGGTGGGGCCGCCTGGTGTCGGCCGCCAAGGCCGGTTGCGGCTCCGCCGCCCGCTACATCGGCCAGCAGAGCATCCAGCTCCATGGCGGCATGGGCATGACCGACGAGCTGCCGGTGGGGCACTACGTCAAGCGCCTGCTGGCCATCGAACACACTCTCGGCGACACCCGCCATCATTTCAACCGCTATCAGCGGCTGGCGACGGCCTGAGCCGCGCCGCCGAAAGGGGATTCCATGAGTTCGACCGCTACGACGCCTTCCCGCGACCTGTCTGAAACCGTCCGCTATGCGCGGCATGGCCGCGTGGCCGTGATCTTCCTCGACAATCCGCCCGTCAACGGCCTGGGCGATACCGTGCGCCGCGGCGTCCATGAAGGGCTGGGCCTGGCGCAGTCCGATGCCGGGGTGGACGCCATCGTCATCGCCGGCGCCGGCAAGGCCTTCTGCGGCGGCGCCGACATCCGCCAGTTCAATACGCCTGCCGCCACCGCCAAGCCCATGCTGCGCGACGTGATCGCCGCCATCGAGGCTTCCGGCAAGCCGGTGGTGGCGGCCATCCATGGCTTCGCATTGGGCGGCGGGCTGGAGCTGGCGTTGGGCTGCCACTACCGCGTCGCGCAGGCGGATGCCAGGCTGGGGCTGCCCGAAGTCAACCTGGGCCTGGTGCCGGGCGGCGGCGGCACGCAGCGCCTGCCGCGGCTGATCGGCGTGCTGCCCGCGCTCGAGATGATCCAGTCCGGCAAGCCGCTGGAAGCCGGGGCGGCGCTGGCCGCCGGGCTGGTGGACGCGGTCGCCGAAGGCGGCCTGCTGGACTTCGCGCTTTCCTACGCGAGCGAGCGCGCCGCGCAGGACTCGCACCCGGTCGCCGCGCGCCGCGCGCTGGACGGGGGCGGCGTGGATTTCGCCGCGGCGCGCGCCCGCGTCAACCCCAAGGCCCGCAATGCGATCGCGCAGCGCGCGGCCATCGATTGCGTCGAGACCGCCACGCGCCTGCCCATCGAAGCGGGCCTGGACGAAGAGCGCAGGCTGTTCGACGCGCTGGTCGAGGGCGATGCCTCCAAGGCGCTGCGCCACCTGTTCTTCGCCGAGAAAGAAGCGCCGCGCGTGGCCGGCGGCGGCCACGCGCGGCCGGTCGGCCGCGTCGGCATCCTGGGCGCCGGCACCATGGGCGGAGGAATCGCCATGGCGTTCGCCAACGCGGGCTATCCCGTGACGCTGTACGAGCGCGACCAGGCGGCCCTGGACCGGGGCGTGGCGCTGATCCGCAAGAACTACGACATCACTGCGGCCAAAGGCAAGCTGGACGCGGCCGGCGTCGAGGCCCGCATGGCGCGCATCGCGCCCAGCCTGGACGTCCAGGACCTGGCGCAGGCGGACCTAGTCATCGAGGCCGTGTTCGAGGACATGGCCGTCAAACAGGAGGTATTCCGGCAACTGGACGCGGTGTGCAAGCCCGGCGCGATCCTGGCCACCAATACCTCGCGCCTGAACATCGACGAGATCGCGGCCTGCACGGCGCGGCCGGAGGCGGTGATCGGGCTGCATTTCTTCAGCCCGGCCAATGTGATGAAGCTGCTGGAAGTGGTGCGCGGCGCGCGCACCGGCGCCGACGTCATCGCCACTTGCATGGCCGCGGCGCAGAAGATCGGCAAGATCCCCGTGCTGGTGGGCGTGTGCGAAGGCTTCGTCGGCAACCGCATGCTGACGGGCTATTGGCGCGAGGCGGGCTTCCTGCTGGAAGAGGGGGCCAGCCCGCAGCAGATCGACGGCGCGCTGACCCGCTTCGGCATGGCCATGGGGCCCCTGGCCATGGCCGACCTGGCCGGCATGGACATCAATTGGGCCACGCGCAAGCGCCTGGCGCCCACGCGGCCGGCGCACCTGCGCTATTCCAAGGTCGCGGACCGCATCTGCGAACTGGGCCGTTTCGGCCAGAAGACCCAGGCGGGCTACTACCGCTACGAGCCGGGCAGCCGCCAGCCGCTGCCCGATCCGGTGGTGGACGGCATTATCGAGGAATGCGCGCGCGAGGCCGGCATCGTCCGCCGGACTGTCGGCGACGACGAAATCGTAGAGCGCTGCATGCTGGCGCTGGTCAACGAAGGCGCGCGGATCATCGAGGAAGGCATCGCGCAGCGCGCCTCCGACGTGGACGTGGTGTATGTCCATGGCTACGGTTTTCCGGGCGCGCGCGGCGGTCCGATGTTCTACGCCCAGACGCTGGGCCTGGCGGCGACGCTGGAGAAAATCCGCGCCCTGCAGCGCGCGCACGGCGGGCATTGGGCCCCCGCGCCGCTGCTCGAGCGCCTGGTGGAGCAGGGCGCGACGTCATTCTGACGCGTCCGCGCCATGGCCAGGGCCGCGGCCGGCATCATGCCGGCCGCGGCCTTCTTTGCGATACTTTGGTTTCCTAAACCTTGGCCCCAGCCATGACAGACTCCATTCCCTCCGGTTTCGCGCCCTGGCGCCCGAGCAGTCCTTTCATGGCGCACCTGGCCGAATTGGGCGCGCTGTACAAGCGCGACGCCGACAGCGTCCTGGCCCTGCGCCTCGGAGAGGCGCACACCAATATGCATTCCATCGCCCATGGCGGGCTGCTGGCCACCCTGGCCGACAGCGCGCTGGGCCACACGATCGCGCAGCAGGCGCAGGTATCGGTCGTGACCGTGCAGATGTCGGTGGAATACCTGAACCCCGTGAAACCCGGCGACTGGCTCGAGGCGCACGTCCGGATCGACAAGCAGGGCAGGCGGCTGATCTACGCCACCTGCCTGCTGCAGGTGGAAGGCCGCGTCATGCTCAAGGCCAACGCGGTGTTCGCCGTGCGCGCCGCGCCCACGCCGGCGTCGGACGGCTGAAGCCCGCGCGGGCCGCCGGGCGCGGCCAGCGCGGTGTGTCGTTCGGCTATTCCACCTTGACGCCCGTGGTCTGGACCACGTTGCGCCATTTGGCCGTTTCGTCCGCGACGAAGCCCGATACCTGCTGCGGCGTCATGGGGCCGAGCGGCTCGCTGTTCTGCCCGGCCAGGCGCTGCACCATCTCGGGCGAATTCATGATCTCGCTGGTGGCCTGGTTCAGCTTGGCCACGATGGCCGGATCCGTGCCCGCCGGCGCGTAGAAGCCCAGCCAGGTGTAGACGTCCAGGCCCGGCGCGCCCGACTCGGCGAAGGTGGGCAGGTCGGGGAACAGCTTGCTGCGCTGCGCGCTGGCGACGCCGATGGGGCGTAGCTGGCCCGACTTGATGAAGGGCGCCACGCTCATCGCGTCCTGCACCGCGACCTTGAGTTCGCCCGACACGACCGCGTTGGTGGCCGGCGATGCGCCCTTGTACGGCACGTGCTCCATCGGCACGCCGGTGATCTTCTTCAGCCATTCGCCGCCCAGGTGGGTGGAGCCGCCGAAGCCCGCCGAACCGTAAGGCACGCCGGGCTGCGACTTGCCCCAGCTCAGGAACTCCGGGATGGTCTTGACGGGCAACCCCGCGTTGACCACCACCAGGTTCGGCGCGCGCGCCAGGATGGCGATGGGGGCGAAGTCTTTCACCGGGTCGTAGCGCACTTTGTCGTTGACCGCCGGGCCGATCACGTGGCCGGTGGCGCTGACCAGCAGCGTATAGCCGTCGTTCTTCTGCCGCGCCACCAGCTCGGTGCCCACCTGACCGGCGGCGCCGGGCTTGTTCTCGACCACGAAGGTCTGGTTGAAGCGCTTGCCCAGCTCTGCCGACAGCAGGCGGGCGACGATGTCGGTCATGCCGCCGGGCGCGAAGGCCACGACGACGGTGACGGGATGGTCGGGATAGTCGGCATGGGCGGCGCCCGCGGCCAGACTGCTCGCGAGCAGCGCGCCTAGCGCGCCGCGTCGCAGGATATTGCGGATCATGGTTGTCTCCAGGAGTCTTATCGTGAGGAGGCGCGACTGCCAGTGCGACTCCGCGTGGGCAGTATGGCGGTGCGCCGCGCATTACTCCATCCGAAATATTCGAACCCAGCGTTCGAAACATTCGACTCCTCGCCGCGCGGCGCGGCCTGCATAATTTTCCGGATCGCCTGAATCACGGAGACACTATGCTTCACAATGCCCTGCGCGGCGTAAAAGTCGTGGACCTGTCGCGCATCCTCGCGGGTCCCTGGTGCACACAGAACCTATCGGACCTCGGCGCGCAGGTCATCAAGGTGGAACATCCCGAACGCGGCGACGACACGCGCGGCTGGGGGCCGCCGGACCTGCGCCCGGCCGACGGCGGCGCGTCGATGTCGGCCTATTTCATGGCCTGCAACCGCGGCAAGCAATCCGTCGCCATCGATTTCTCCACCGAGGCCGGCGCGGCCCGCGTGCGCGAACTGGTGGCCGACGCCGACGTCCTGGTCGAAAACTACAAGGCCGGCGGCCTGCGCAAGTACGGGCTGGACTACGCCTCGCTGGCCAGCATCAATCCGCGCCTCGTCTACCTGTCCATCACCGGCTACGGCCAGTCCGGCCCCATGGCCGGCAAGCCGGGATACGACTACGTGTTCCAGGGCATGGGCGGCCTGATGAGCTACACCGGGCAGCCCGACGGCACGCCCGGCGCGGGGCCGCTGCGCACCGGCGTCGCGGTGGTGGACCTGATGACCGGCATGTACGCCACTTCCGCGGTGCTGGCGGCGCTGCGCCAGCGCGACCAGACCGGGCGCGGCATGCCGCTGGACATCTGCCTGCTGGACGTCGCGGTGGCGCTGAACGCCAACCAGGGCGCCAACTACCTGGTGTCGGGCGAGGCGCCGAAGCGCAGCGGCAACGCGCATCCGAACTGCGCCCCGTACGAGGTTTTCGCCTGCGCCGACGGCCACCTGATCCTGGCCATCGGCAACGACGGCCAGTTCGCGCGCTTCAGCGGCGTCGCGGGGCATCCGGAATGGGCGGCCGATGCGCGCTATGCCACCAATAGCGCGCGGCTGGCGCACATGGACAGCCTGCGGCCCCTGATCGCCGGCACGCTGGCGGACGCCCCGCGCAAGCGCTGGACCGATGCCTTCGATGCCGCGGGCGTGCCGTGGGGGCCGATCCATACGCTGGACGAAGTATTCGCCCACCCGCAGGTACTGCACCGCGGCCTGCTGCAGACCGCCACCCATCCCACGCTGGGAGAACTGCGCCTGGTGCGCAATCCGCTGCTGGCCGGCACCCCGCCCGAAGCGCTGGGCGCGGCGCCGCCGCTGCTGGGCGAGCACACGCAAGCCGTGCTCTCCCATTCCGCGACGCTGTGATCCATCCGAGGAGACAAAAAATGAAACCCCTGCGATTCCACCTGGCCGCGGCATGCGCCTGCCTGGCCTTGCCGGCCCTGGCCGCGGCCGAGTATCCCGACCGGCCCATCCGCCTGGTCGTGCCCTATGCCGTCGGCGGCACGACGGACATCATCGCCCGAGTGGTCGGCAATAAGCTGGGCGAGCGGCTCGGCCAGTCCGTCGTCATCGAGAACCGGCCCGGCGCCGGCGGCAGCATCGGCTCCGCCTATGCCGCCAAGCAGCCCGCCGACGGCTATACCCTGGTGATGGCCGTCGAAAGCTCCCACGCCGTCAATCCGAACGTCTACGCGAAAAGCGCCTACGATCCCGTCAAGGACTTCGCGCCCATCAGCAACCTGGCGGACGTGCCCAACGTGCTGGTGGTGAACCCGGCGCTGCCGGCGCAGGACCTGGCCCAGTTCCTGCGGCTGCTGAAGGCCGAGCCGGACAAGTACGCCTTCGGCTCGTCCGGCAACGGCGGCCTCAGCCACATGAACGGCGAGCTGTTCCTGAAGACGACCGGCACCCGCATGCTGCATGTGCCCTACAAGGGCCTGGGGCCGGCGCTCAACGACCTGGTGGCGGGACAGGTGCAGGTGGTGTTCGACAACATTCCTTCTTCGTATCCGCTCATCCAGGCGCAGCGCATCCGCCCGCTGGCCGTGGCGGCGAAGCAGCGGCTCAAGGTGCTGCCCGACGTGCCGACCTACGCCGAGGCCGGCCTGCCGGCCATGAACAACCCCTCGTGGTTCGGCCTGGCCGCGCCGGCCGGCACGCCGGCGGCGGTGCTGGACAAGCTGAACGCGGCGGTGCGCGAAACCCTGCAAGACCCCGCCACCGCGGAGGCCATCGAGAAGCAGGGCGCGGTCCCCAGCCCGATGCCGCGCGCAGAGTTCGGCGCGCTGATCGCCCAATCCTACGGCCACTGGAAGACCGTGGTCGAAGACATCAAATTCCAGAAAATGCAGTAACGAGGAGCCGCCCATGAATGCGAAAACCCTGTCCTTTCCCCACGCCGACGCCGAGATCGAAGCCTCCGGCATCGCCACGCTGACCATGCGGGACGCGGGCGCGCTGAACATCCTCAGCACGCCGGTGATAGACGGCCTGCGGCAAGCCCTGGCGCACCTGCGCGAAGACGATGCCGTGCGCGTGCTGGTGCTGCGCGGCGCCGGCGACCGCGCCTTCGTGGCTGGCGCCGACATTGCGGAAATGGCCGCGCTGGACGAGCAGAAGGCCCGGCGCTTCATCTCGAACCTGCGGGACCTCTGCAACGCGGTGCGCCATTTCCCGGTGCCGGTGATCGCGCGCATTCCGGGCTGGTGCCTGGGCGGCGGCCTGGAGTTCGCCCTGGCCTGCGACCTGCGCATCAGCGCCGATCACGCGCAGTTCGGCATGCCCGAGGTCAAGGTGGGCATTCCTTCCGTGATCCACGCCGCGCTCATGCCGCAGTTGATCGGCGCCGCCAACAGCGCCTGGATGCTGCTGACCGGCGAACTGATCGACGCCGGGCGCGCCCAGGAATGGGGCCTGGTGAACGCCGCGGTGCCCGAGGTGGAGCTGGACCGCAGCGTGCGCAAGCTGGCCGAAGGATTCGCCGCGCTCGGGCCTGCCGCGCTGCGCCAGCAGAAGAAGCTGCTGCGCCGTTGGGAGACAATGTCGGTGGATGAGGCCATCGAGGACAGCGTCGCGGAATTCGGGGCCGCCTTCAACACCGGCGAACCCCAGAAGTTCATGAACGAGTTCCTGGAAAGCAAGCGTCAGCGGAAAGCCTGAGCGGTCCTGCCGGAAAGGCGTTCAGTCCTGTTCGCGCGTGGCCGCCACGATGGGATCGTCGAGCAGATATTCCGCGACCTGTTCCACGAAAGGCGAGGGCGGCACGCCGGCCTGGGTGACGAGGGTCAGCTCGCGCAGCGCCCAGGGCTCGCGCAGAGCCACTGCCGCGATCCGCTCTTCGCGCAGCGCGCTGGCCGCCACGCTGCGCGGCACCAGGGACACGCCCACGCCGGCCTCGACCATGGACAGCACCGCGTCGAAGGTATGCACGTGGATGCGCACCTTGGGCGTCTTGCCGGCCAGCTTGGCCATGTCGCGCAGGAAAATATAGTTGCTGCTGGCCCGGCTCATGCAGACGAAGTCCAGGTCCAGCACCGCCGGAAAGCGCACCGGCGAACTCTCCACCACGGGATGGTTCAAGGGCGCCGCGATGATCAGTTCGTCGACCGCATAGCGCGTGGCATTGACGCCGGCGGACTTGGCCCGTCCCGCGAAAATCCCGATGTCGGCCTCCTGGCCGGCAATGGCGGCTTCGATGGTGTTGCTGGAACGCTCTTCGAGCAGGATGTTGACGTTGGGATTGGCCGAGAGGAAGCGGCTCAGGCTGGGCACGATGAAGCCGTTGAGCGAGCTGCTGTTGGCGAACAGCTTGACGCTGCCCTTCAGGCCGCTGGCGAAGCCGCTGACCTCTCCGTGCATGCGCTCGACCCCGGCCAGCAGCGAGCGCACGTGCTTGAGCACGAAGGCGCCTTCCGCCGTGAGTTCCATGCCGCGCGCCTCGCGCTTGAACAGCGGCACGCCCATCGCGAACTCCAGGTTCTTCAGGCGGTAGCTGGCCGACGAGGCGGTCAGGTGCACCGCGTTGGCTCCGCCGGACAGGCTTTTCGCCTCGGCGATCGCGAGGAACAGGCGAAGATCGGTGAGTTCGTAGCGCATCGCGAAAGATTACCGCAGTTGCGGCGGCGGCGTCACAGATAGGGCGTCGCCAGCCAGATGACCTTGTTGCGCAGCCGCTTGGCGAAAGGCGCTTGCTGCAGGCCTTCCAGCGTTTCACGCCTGGCTTCGCCGATCAGCTCGTCGACCCGCGCGGCGATCCAGCGCGCCACCGCGGGATCGTAGATTTCGGTATCCAGCTCGAAGTTCAAGCGCAGGCTGCGGGGATCCAGGTTCGACGAGCCCACGTAGGCCCAGGCGTCGTCCACGGTCATGAGCTTGGAATGGTCGAAGGCCCCGCGCGAGCGCCAGACCCGGCAGCCGGTGCGGACCACCTGGTCCAGTTGCGCGGTCATCGCGTAGTCGACCAGCCGCAGGTTGTTCTTGCCCGGAATGACGATGTCCACCACCACGCCGCGGCGCGCGGCCGTCGCCAGCGCGCCGATCAGCGTCTGGTCGGGCAGGAAGTAGGGCGACTGGATGCGGACGTGGCGCTGCGCCACCGCCAGCGCGCCCAGCAGCATATTGTGCGTGCTGCCCAGCGCGCGGTCCGGGCCGGACGGCACGCAGCGCATCGGCACGCAGCCGGTGGGGGGCACGGCGCTGGGGTCGAACCAGGGCTTGGCCGGCAACGACTCGTGCGTGGTGAAGTTCCAGTCGTGCGCGAACACGGACATGAGCTGCGTCACCACGGGGCCTTCCACGCGGAAGTGCGTGTCGCGGTTGGTCGCGGGGCCGGCCAGGGCGCTGACGAAGGCCGCGCGCACATTCATGCCGCCGGTGAAGCCCACCCGCCCGTCTATGACCAGCACCTTGCGGTGGCTGCGCAGATTGGCGTAGGGCATGCGCAGCACGCCCATCGGATTGGTCATGAAGCGCGCCACCGGCACGCCGGCCCGGGCCAGCATGCGGACGATGGGAGGACGGGAGTACTTGGAGCCGATGGCGTCGATCAGCACGCGCACCTCGACGCCGCGCGCCCGCGCCTCGATCAGGGCCTGGGCCATCTCGCGCCCGATCGGATCGTTGTCGAAGATATAGCTCTGCATCGCCACCGCGTAGCGCGCATCGCGGATCGCCTGCAGCATGGCCGGGTAGGCTTCGTCGCCGCCGGCCAGGGGCTGCACCGCGTTGCCGCCCAGCAGGCGGAACCGGCTGACGCGGTCGCCCAGCACCTTCAGCGAGGCGAACTGCGGTCCGGAAATCGGCACCACGTTCACGGGCGCCGTCTCGGCTTGGGCCGCGTCGACCACCATGGCCTCGTCGCGCTGCTGCGACAGCCGCGTCTTGCGGATCCGGTTGATGCCGGCCACGAAATAGAACATCGCCCCGAACAGCGGCGAGAACAGCGCCACCCCCACCCAGCCGATGGCCGCCCGCACGTCCTGCTTGGTCATCGCGGCATGCACCGCCGCGCCGGTTCCCGCCACGACGCTGATGGCAAATACCAGGTGTGGCCAGTAATCGATCAAAATAGCGTGTATGCGGTCCATGGCGATGGCGTGAGCGACAGCCTCCAGAGGGGATCAATGCGCAAGGATATCAAGGCGGCTGGCCCTGGCAAGTAGGTCGCCGCCATCCGCTTTTACAACGCCCGAAAAAACATGCTAGAATTCGGCCTCTTCGTTGACGAAGCTTCTCTTTTCAGAGGGCGCGCGGCGAAGAAAGCAGTACCAGAGGTGGCTGTAGCTCAGTTGGTAGAGTCCCGGATTGTGATTCCGGTTGTCGTGGGTTCGAGTCCCATCAGCCACCCCAGAAATTCCATAGAAATCAGCCGCTTAGAGCGGCTGATTTCTTTTGTGCGCCAAGAATTAGAACAAAAACAGCCACGTTAGAACGCGTTCTCTCTGTAGCGGACGCAATCTTGACTCGGCGCTTGACTCGGCGCCTATCGGAGTTTTTGTGTGTCGTCGCGGGATTCGAGTGTGCCGCAAAGTCGTAAACGTCAGGCGCGCGGCCGTCCAATTTCAATGTGATTGCAGCCAGCCGCACGTCCTGCAAGGCGAATCACAAGGGACGGAGAAACTGACGCGGCACTTGTTACGTTGTCTCCGTCTTGCGCCGGGCTAGGTAAGTCGATGCGTCTTGAGCCAGTCTTTGAGGGCGGTATCAATGCGCGTCTGCCACCCGGCACCGGAGGCCTTGAAGGCTTCCACCACATCGGGAGAAAGCCGAATGGTAATGCGCTCCTTTGTGACCTCGGCCTTCGGCCGGCCGATTTTCTTCATCTGCTTCAAATCGGCCGCGCTAAGTTCGTAGGTATCCGGATCGGCGGCAATCCCTCGGTTGATGGCCTCGTCTTCTTCACGGGTCGGGACTATCGTCCCCGGCTTAAGCTTCGGCATATAGGTTCACCTCTGTCGTATTTGCCTTGCGCAGGCTGACGATGCGTCTTTCGTCATTGCGGTCGACATAGACCACGCAGTACAGGCTCGCATCGATATAGCCCAACGCGATCATCCGACGTTCGCCGTATTCGCGGCGCATGTCTTCGCGCATCAGGGCGTCATCCCATTCGAACTCTTCCGCTTCAGCAAGCGAAACGCCGTGCTTGCGCTGGTTGCTCAGGTCTTTGGCGGGGTCGAATGTGATGTCCATGCGATTTATTGTATGTACATTAAATGTGAAATCCAAGCATTTTTGTGCATACGATTAAGGCGGCGCCCGACACAAATTCCAGAGACGGGACATAGCGGGAGTGCCTGCTATTGCCCCGCCCGCGTTGCTTTCCCAGGCACGCCCCTTGCTGACCGCCTCCCCATGACACCCAAACCCCCAGCCCCCGCCGGCGGTATCGTGGCCGCCTATCCCCGGCACGCGAAAGCCTCCGAGCACGAGATCGCCTCGCAGGAGGCGCTGGCCTCCCGTCTGGCCGCGCTCTTGGGCCGGCGCTACGTCTCTGGTTACCGGCCCAGCCGCCATCGCGGCGAACCGGCGCCGTACTACGTTCCCGACCGCAGCATCGTGGGTTGCGCGCGCGCGGCCGCGCTGGGCATCTTGCGGGCCGCCGACCTGTATGGCGGCGTGGTGCCGCACGCGTTCGTGGCGACCAAGTCGATCAGCCACGGCCTGGCGGGGCCGGATGCGCGGGCGCCGCTGGCCTGGGCGGCGGCGCTGCCGGACGCGCTGCGCGACGTCGTGCTGAACGGCTATACGGCGTTCTGCCCCGAGGACGCGGTGGCGGCGGGCGTAAGCCTGCTCAGGCGCGGCCCGCTGCGCCTGAAGCCGGCGGACGCCACGGCCGGACGCGGACAGGTGGTGGTCAAGGACCGGGACGCGCTGCGGGCCGCGCTGGCGGAGCAGTGCCCGCAAGCCATGAGCTGGCTCGGCCTCGTGCTGGAAGAGGACCTGGAAGAGATCGAGACCTACAGCGTGGGCTGGGCGAGGGTGGGAAAGATGGAGATCGCCTATGTGGGCACGCAATCGCTTACCGACGATAACGAGGGCCGCCGGGTGTACGGCGGATCGGAACTGCGTGTGGCGCGCGGCGGCTTCGATGCCTTGCGCGCGCTGCGCCTGAGCGAACAGGAGCGCCGGGCCATCGATATGGCGTGCCGCTACGACACCGCGGTGTCGGCGGCCTATCCGGAACTGCTTGCCTCGCGGCGCAATTACGACGTGGCGTTCGGCCGGGGCGCGGACGGCGGCTCCCGCGCCGGCGTGCTGGAGCAATCCTGGCGCGCAGGGGGCGCCAGCATCGCCGAGCTTGCCGCCATGCAGGCCTTCGCGCTCTCGCCGACGCTGAGGGAGGTGCGCGCCGAAACGCGGGAACGCTATGGCGCGGAAGAGCCTGCGCCGATCGCCCAGCGCGTGGTGTTCCATGGCGTGGACGCGGCGGTCGGCCCGATCAGCAAATCGGGCGGCGTGCTGGAGGCGGCTGATGGCGGCGCATAGCAATCCGATTGCGCTGGACGTGGACGGCGTGGCGCTGGACGCCACCTTCCTGACGCCGGAAGACAAGGTGCCGGGCGTGCTGTTCATCCACGGCTGGGGCGGTAGCCAGGAGTTCGATCTGTCGCGCGCCAAGGGCATCGCCGCGTTGGGCTGCGTGTGCCTGACGTTCGACCTGCGCGGCCACGCCGCCACGCAGGCGCAGCAGCGCCAGGTGACGCGCGAGGACAATCTGCGCGACGTGGTGGCGGCCTACGACCGCCTGGCCCATCATCCTTCGCTGGATTCCGGATCCATCGCGGTGGTGGGCAGCAGCTATGGCGGCTATCTGGCCGCGCTGCTGTGCACCTTGCGGCCCGTGCGCTGGCTGGCGCTGCACGTTCCGGCGCTGTACCGCGACGACGAGTGGCTGGTGCCCAAGAACCAGCTCAACCGCGACACGCTGCGCGCCTATCGCAGCGCCTACGTCCCGCCGGAAGAGAACCGCGCGCTCAAGGCCTGCACCGAGTTCTCCGGCGACGTGCTGCTGGTGGAGGCCGAGCACGATATCTATATTCCCCATTCCACGATCATGAGCTATCGCTCGGCCTTCCGCCGGTCGCACTCGCTGACGCACCGGATCATCGACGGCGCGGACCACGCCTTGACCGAGAAGCCCGCGCAGCGCGCGTATACCTCCATCCTGGTCAACTGGGTGACCGAGATGGTGACCGGCGCCCGCATGGGCGAAGGACAGGCGGGACCGCTGCGTCGCGGTTTCTAGCCGCCTGTTTGGACCTGCCTGCGCGAGCTTGCTATAAAGACGGCTGCAGCTTCTTTCGTGGGGTAGGGCAAATGTCGATTCAATCGTTCGGCCGCTTCGGCGCCGCGCTGTGTCTGGCCGCAGTGGTTTCCGGGTGCTCCTCGCTCGGCCTGGGCACGTCGGAACGGCAGACATCCAGCGCCTCCCGCGTCAGCGACGAATGCAAGGCCAGCCGCAGCAAATGCCTGTACGAAGGGGCCTACGAATCGGGAGAGCGCAACTACGCCGAAGAGGAAGCCAGGCGCCTGAACCTGGCCGAAATCGAGCGGCTGCGGCGCAGCCGCTGACGCACCGGGAGACAGGCATGAACGACGAACTCGCGGATGGCAACTACAGGGGCTGGTCGTACGTGATCTGCGTCACCCGGTCCGATGCCGGGCCCGAATGGACGGTGTTCATCGAAGGCATCACCGACCCCGATGGCGATCCGCGGCAGGACATCGCCGACGTGGGCGGCAGCTTCGCGACGAGCGCGGAGGCCATCGCCACCGGGCACTCGTTCATGCACAGCTTCATCGACGCGGCGGAAGGCGTGGAATAGCGCCGCCGGCGCCATGCTCCAATCAAAAAGCCCGCTGTCTTGCCAGCGGGCTTTTGCTTTCACCTGTCGAGGCGGTTCTTCTTCCTGCGCCGGTCCACTGCCCGGAGTACTTCGCCTGATTCGAGCCGGTACACGCCGTCACCCTCCCTGATCACGGTGCCGCCGGTGGAAAGGCGGCAGCTCAAAACTATGCCTGTATCAACGTTCGGATCTGTCGTGGATTGCTGAACGAGATGTCTCTCGATTCGATACTGGACTCCTGTTGCGGAGACCGCGATCACATCCTCCAATCGTCTGCACGATATTGACATGATGAACCTCCTGTACTCGCGCCACGTTGAAACCTGTGGCGCCGGAGTCATCGTCACAACTGGGTTTGGCGCTGTCAATGCCGCAATCCCGCATAAACGCAGGGGTTGCGGCGCGCCTCCCAGGGAGCCTCGTGCATAAGAACGAGGCCAGACATGCGTCTGGCCTACGGCGTTTTCATCATGGGTCCGGGGCTTGAAAACCGAAACCTATTCGAGCTTGACGTTGGCGGCCTGGATGACGGAGCGCCACTTCTTGTAATCCGCCGCGATGGTCTGCGAGAACTGCGCCGGCGTCGTCGGCATGGCGGTGGCGCCCTGCGCCGCCAGCGCATCCTGCACGTCCTTCAGCGCGAGGATGTTGTTCAGTTCCTTGTTCAGGGTCTGGATCACGGGCTGAGGCGTTTGCGCGGGCGCGAGCAGTCCGTACCAGACGCGCACGTCGAAGTCGGGATACCCCAGTTCCGCGATGGTGGGTACGTCGGGCATGGCGGGGCTGCGCTTGAGCGAGGTCACGGCCAGCGGCACGGCGCTGCCGGCCTTGATCTGCGGAGCGGCCGAGGGAATGGACGTGAAGATGACGGGCACCTGCCCGCCCAGCAGGTCGGCCATGGCCGGCCCCGAGCCCTTGTAGGGGACGTGGACGAGCTTGATGCCGGCCTGAAGTTGCAGCAGTTCGGCGGCCAGGTGGGTGATGGTGCCGGCGCCGGGAGAACCGTAGTTGATGACGCCGGGCGCCTTCTTGGCGGCGTCGATGAGGTCCTTGAGCGATTTGTACGGGCCGTTCTTGCCCGCGACGACGACCAGAGGCGCTTCGCCGACGATGCCTATGGGGGCGAAATCCTTGATCGGGTCGTACGACAGCTTGCTGTACAGGGACGGGGCCACCGCCAGGTTGTCGACCTGGCCCATGACGATCTCGTAGCCGTCCGGCTTGGCGCGCGCGGCGGTGCCTATGCCTATGGTGCCGCCGGCGCCCGGCCGGTTCTCGGCGACGACGTTCCATTTCACCGAATCCGACAGCTTGGCGGCCACGGTGCGCGACAGGAAGTCGGTGCCGCCGCCCGGCGTGAACGGGACGATGACGCGTATGGGCTGGTTGGGGTAAGGGTCGGCGGCGGAGGCGGGGGCGCAGGCGGCGAGCGCGCAGGCCGAGAACATCAAGGCACGTAGCATCATGGTTGCAGTCTCCATTACTTCGGTGGCGCGTCCGGTCGTGGCCGCCGGACGTCGTTGATTATGGACGGATTCTAGACGGTGCCTTTGGCGCGCAGTTCTTCTATCCGGGAAGCCGGCAGGCCCAGCTCGCGTAGCACCGCCTCGGTGTCTCCGCCCAGGGCCGGCGCGGGCGTGCGGGCGCGGCAGGGCGATTCGGCGAACTTGATCGGGAACCCCAGCATGCGCACCTGCTGCCCGTCCGGGTGCGGGACGTCGATGGCCATCTCCTGATCGGCCACCTGCGGGTCGTCGAAGACTTCGCGCAGGTTCAGGACCTGGCCGCAGGGCACGCCGTACTGGTTCAGCCGTTCTATCCAGTAGCGGCTGCTTTCCTGGCGGGTGCGGGCTTCGATGGCGGCCTTGATCGAGGCGCGGTTGAGCATGCGGTCGGCGTTGGCCTGGAAGTCCGGATGCGTACGCAGCGATTGCAGTTCCAGCGCGTCCAGGAACTTTTCGTACATGGCGTCGTTGGACGGCGCGATCGCGACCTGGCCGTCCGCCGTCTCGAACAGTCCGTAGGGCGCGACGATGCCGTGATCATTGCCGGTGCGCGGCGGCAGCTCGCCGCTGGCGAAGTAGTTGGCCGCCTGGAAACTGAGCAGTCCTATCATGCTGGACATCAGGCTGACGCTGATCGAATCCCCGCGGCCCGTGCGTTCGCGGCGCAGTAGCGCGGCCAGCACGCCCAACGCGCCGTTCATGCCGGCGACCAGGTCGCTGATGGGCGGGCCGGCGCGCATGGGCGGGTCGTCTTCGCCGCCGTTTAGGCTCATGAAGCCGCTCATCGCCTGGGCGATGAAGTCGAAGGCGGGCCGGTCGCGGTACGGGCCGGACGTGCCGAATCCGTTGATGCTGCAGTGGATGATGTCCGGGCGCAGCGCCTTCAGGGCCTCGTCGCCGAAGCCCATCTTGTCCATGATGCCGGGGCGGTAGTTCTCGATCACGACGTCGCAGCTCGGTATCAGTTGGCGCAGGATGTCCTTGCCTTCCTGGCTGTACAGGTCCAGCGTGACCGATTTCTTGTTGCGGTTGTAGTTCGCGAAGTACCAGCTCAGGCCGTCCCGGATCACGCCCTGGTGCCGGACCGGGTCGCCTTCCCGGGGCGTTTCTATCTTGATGACTTCGGCCCCCATGTCGGCCAGGATGGAGGTGCAGTAGGGGCCCGAGATGATGCGGGTCAGGTCCAGGATGCGGATTCCGGAAAGTGGCATGTCGTATGTCTGCGTAGTTTCAGCCGCCCAGGCCGGGCAGCCACAAGGTCAGGGGCGGAAAGGCGCAGATCAGCGCGAGCACGATCAGCGACCAGATGAAGAAGGGAATCACCTCGCGCACGATGGGGCCGATAGGCGTGCGGCCCACGGCGGAAGTGACGAACAGCAGGATCCCGACCGGCGGCGTCAGCATGCCGGTCATCAGGTTCAGGATCAGGATCATGGCGTACTGGATCGGGTCCATGCCGAGCTGGGCGCCGATGGGCAGCAGCGCGGGCAGGGTGATGATCATGGCCGGCAGCGGCTCCAGGATCTTGCCCACCAGGATCAGGAACACGTTCACCGTCAGCAGCACGACCCAGTGCTCCTCGGAAATGCTCAAGATGCTCTTGGCGATGGTGGCCGCGATGCGCGATTCGCTGATCAGCCAACTGAACGGGCCGGCGGCGGCCAGCAGGAACAGGACGACGGCCATGGTGCGGCCGGCGGCATAGAAGGCCGATCCCAGTTCGCCGATTTTCAGTTCGCGGTACACGGCCAGGCCCACCAGCAGGGCGTACACCGCCACGAAAGCGGCGGCTTCCGTGTCGGTCAGCAGGCCGAAGCGTATGCCGACGATGATGAGGACGGGCATCAGCAGCGCCCAGATGGAGGCGCGCGTCACCTTCGCCCGCTCGGGCCAGCTCGCCCGCGGACGCGACCGGTAGCCGTGGCGCCGCGCCTGCCAGGCGCAGATGGCCATATAGCCGGCCAGCAGCATGAAGCCGGGAATGATGCCGGCCAGGAACAGGCGGATGATGGACAGGTTGGCCAGCACCGCGTAGACGATCATCGGGATGGAGGGCGGCAGGATGGGGCCCAGCATGGCGCCGCAGGCGACGACGGCCTCGGGGTAGCCGCGGCGGTAGCCCTCGTTTTTCATGGAGGGGATCATCGCGGTGCCGATCGCGCTGGCGTCCGCCACGGCGGAACCGCTGATGCCCGCCATGACGAGGTTGGTGGTCAGCGACACCTGCGACAGGCTGCCGCGCATGTGACCGACCATGGCCATGGACCAGTTGATGAGCCGCAGCGTGACGCCGCCGCGGTTCATCAGTTCGCCGGCCAGGATGAAGAGCGGGATCGCGACCAGCGCCGTTTCGTCGATGCCGCCCAGCATCGAGAGGGGCGCCTGCACGATGTCGACACCGCCGCCGCCCTTGAACAGCATGCCTATCATGGCCGCGGTGATCATCGCGAAGCCGATGTCCAGTCCGACCAGGATCAGGACGATGAACAGGACCACCGAAAACAGGATCATGGGTGCGTCCCCGGCATGTCGTTTTCCGTTTCGCCGCGGGCGAAGGCGTCGCGCGGAACCGGCGCGTGCGGGATCAGCAGCCGCAAGGCCAGGAACAGCATGAAGAACACCATGCCGGCCGTCAGCGCGGCATAGCTCACGGCGTAGGTGAAGGGCGTGCCGACGATGTCCTGGAAGTGTCCCACTTCGACCACGTCCAGGCCTTTGTAGAACAGGGTTGCGGCCAGCACCAGCAGCGTGGCGTCGAACAGGCGGTCGCGCACGCGCCGCGCGCGCTCGGACAGGCGGCTGTCGATCAGGTCTATCACCACGTTGCGGCGCTCGCGCAGGGCCATGGCCGCGCCCAGGAAGGCGCACCACAGCATGCCGATGCGCGCGATCTGGTCCCAGGCGTCGAACTGCGTCTTCAGCAGGTAGCGGTCCAGCACCTGCGCGAAGCAGAACACCAGCACCATGGCCAGCGTGAGCGCGACGCCCAGCCGGCCCACCCAGCAGACGACGCGGTCGGCGCGCAGGACCCGGGCGCGCCAGGCGGATCCGCCGGGCGTTTGCGCAGTGGCGGTCCGGGCCGTGGCGGGCATGGGGGCGTTCATGGCCTACTCTTGCATCTTCTGGATGCGTTCCACCATGCCCGCGGGCCAGTCCTTGCCCTCGTACTGCTGGTAGACGGTGGAAAGCGCGGCCTTGAACGCGGCCTTGTCCGGCTGCGTGTAGGTGACGCCGGCCTCTTTCAGGAGCTTGACGGCGTTGTCGTCGAGTTCCTTGTCCAGCCTGGTGGCGACTTTGCCGCCGGCCTTGGCCGCGTCGACCAGGGCCTGGCGCTGCTTGTCGTCCAGGCCCTGCCAGACGCGTTCGGAGATGAACCAGCCGGTCAGTTCATAGGCATGGTCGGTGGCGGCCCAGAACTTGGCTTCCTCGTGGAAGCGCAGCGGGATCGACAGGTCGAAGCCGTTGTCCTGGCCGTCTATCATGCCGCGGCCCAGCGCCGTGTAGATTTCGGTCATTCCCAGGGGCACGACCTGCGCGCCCAGTTTCTCGAAGGTGGTCTTCAGGATCGGGATGGAGGGGACGCGCAGTTTCAGGCCTTTGACATCCTCGGGCTTGTTGATGGCGCGCGACACGGTCTGCAGCGCGCGCGGCGAGCGGATGCCGAACGCCGCGAACACGCGCACGCCGGACTTCTTGGCCACGTCGTCGAAGATCTTGGCGAACTCGTCGCTGTTGATGATGCGCTCGGCCTCTTCGCCGCTTTTGAATAGATAGGGCGCATACAGGATGTTCAGGGGCTGCGCGCCGCGCAGGAACACGACGGAGCCCAGGCCGAAGTAGCCCATGTCCAGCGTGCCCAACTGCATGGAGGACAGGATCTTGCTGATGTCGCCCAACTGCCCGTCGGTGTAGACGTGGACCTGCAGATCGTTGCCGGTCTGCTTGGCGGCCTCGTCGGCGAACGCGCGCATGGCGTGGTCCCATGGACTGTTGGAGGCGGCGATGGTCGCGATTTTCATCTCGCGCGCCTGCGCGTCTCCGGCGGGCAGGAACGCGCCCGCGGCGGCCGACAGCGCCAGCATGAGGGCCGCGCCACGGGCCAGAAACGGCGATAGCTTCCTGTTCATGATGTCTCCCCCGGAATTTTTTTCGTGTCCGGTTAGGTAAATCCGCCGCCGCCTGGCGGACGGTGTTGCGGTCCAGGCCGGCCGCGGGCTACCAGTTCCAGTGCACGGGCCTGAGCCCGGCGACGGGCGAATCGAACACCGCCAGGCTCGTGCCGTTGATGCAGCCCATGAAGGCGGTCTTGCGGTCGGGGCCGCCGAACGCGAGGCTGGTGATGTTCTGCAGCTTCTTGCTGTGGTTGTCGTAGACCATCGGGCGGCTCAGCCGGTTGGCCAGGTACTCCGCTTCCAGCCTGTCGATGTGCGCGGCGTCGCCATCTTCGAGCACGAGCTGCTGCTCCCCCTTGGGGCTGACGCGTATCACGCGGTTGGAAACCACGCTGATCACCCAGATATGGCCTTCCTCGTCGATGGCCATGCCGTCCGGATAGGTGCCCTTGCCGAATTCGGTGAGCACCGTCCGTTCGCCGAGGTCGCCGTTGGCGGCGACGCGGAAGCGCAGCAGCCGCCGGCCGAAGGTTTCGTTGACGTACAGGTACGCGCCGGTGGGATCCATGCGGCATTCGTTGGTCCAGTGCACGTCCCGGGCCACCACGCGGGTGCCGTGGCCGTCGTGCACGGCGATGAAGCCGTCGGCGATGTCGCGGCGGAACTGGTGGTCGCCCTTGCGCACCGTGCTCACGCAGATCCACAGCCGTTCCCGGTCGTCCAGCCAGACGAAGTTGACGCTGGGCAGGGCGACGCCGTCGATCTCCATGATGAAGGGCGCGGCCGCGCCGTCGCGCTGCACCCGCCAGACCCCGCCGTCGTCGGCCAGGTTGGCGACGGCGAAGGAGCCGTCGCGCAGCAGGGCGAAGCCGTTGGGGACCAGCCCCGCCTGCGCGCCGATCAGGCGGGCGCTGCCGCCGGGCTGGATGTGGCGGATGCCGCCGGCCTTGTCCGATACGTACAGGTCGCCGGCCGCGGTGCTCAGCACGCACTCCGGCCGGTTCAGGTTGACGCCGGTCTCGCGCACCGCGCTCAGCGGAAGCCGGGCGACGCCGGGGTTGGATGTGCCGTCGTCCATGCGCGCCTCCTCAGCCGACCGCGCCGACGGCGCCGCCGTAGTCGTGCAGATGCAGCCGCGGGCCGGCTTTCATCAACTGGCCCGGGAGGTTGCGGCCGATCACGCTCTCCAGCCGCTGCGCCACCTTGATCAGGGCGCGCAGGTCGATGCCGCTGTCCACGCCCATTTCATCGAGCAGGTAGACCAGGTCCTCGGTGCAGATGTTGCCCGTGGCGCCCGGGGCGAAAGGGCAGCCGCCCAGGCCGGCCAGCGACGATTCATAGGAGGTCACGCCCGCGCGCAGGCCTTCGGCCACATTCACCAGGCCGATGCCGCGGGTGTTGTGGAAGTGCAGCGAGATCTTCATGTCGGGATGGTCGGCGCGCAGCGCCTCGACCGTGTCGCGCACCAGCCTGGGCGTGGCCATGCCGGTGGTGTCGCCCAGCGTGACCGCGCCGAAGCCCAGGCGCGCGTAGTGGTCGAAGATGGCGCGGATGCGTCCCAGGTCCACGTCGCCCTCGAAGGGACAGCCGAACGCGACGGCGATGGCGCCCTTGCGCTTTATCGGGTGGTCCTTCAACAGTTCCGCGATTTCCTCGATATCGCGCAGCGATTGTTCGACGGGGCGGTTCAGGTTCTTGGTGTTGTGGCTTTCCGTGGCGGACAGGAACACGACGATTTCGTCGGCCTTCGACTTCAGCGCGTTCTCGACGCCCTTGCGGTTCGGCGCCAGCACGCCCAGCACCACGCCGGGACGCTTGCGCACCTTGTCCAGCACTTCCTGGGCGTCGCGCAGTTGGGGAACGGCGCGGGGCGAGACGAAAGATGTTGCTTCGAAGTGCCTGACGCCCGCATCGATCAAGGCGTTCAGTATGTCGGCTTTGGTGTCGGTGGGCACGAATTCGGACTCGATCTGCAGTCCGTCGCGCAGGCCGACTTCCACGATTTCAACCCGGTCTGGAAGGCTCACGGCGCTTGTCTCCTGGTGCCCGGCTCCTGCGCCTGCAAGACCTTGCGCGGCGATGTCCGGGACGGCGTTGTCGGTCACTATCTTCAGTGATCGGTCCAGGCGGGACAATTCTCGAATATTCGGCGGGGCATCGCGAAATGCGATGCCTCAGGCCGCAGGCGGCGGCTCGCGGGAACGCCGCGTTTTCATTGCTGCGTTGCAGCTTCGGCGATCAGGTGATCCAGCAGGAGACGGGCGGCGCCGGACAGCGATTCATTGCTGCGCACGCACAACTTCAGTTGCCGGCGGGCCCAGGAATCCGTAAGCGGAATGATGCAGAGCTCGTCGCAGGCGTATACGGACAGCGCCTTCGCCGGAACGATCCCGATGCCGAGATCGGCGCGCACCATGGACACCAGCGCGTCGTAGGACGTGACCTGGAAACGCAGCCGCAGCGAGCGGTTCATGGAGGCCGCTTCGCGCGTGAAGAGGTAATTGGCCGCGCTTCCCCGGTGCATGCCGACGTGGTCGTAGTCCAGGGTGTCGGCGAACGCCACCTGCTCGCGCTGCGACAAGGGGTGCCCGACGGGGGCTACCAAGGCCATGACGTCGCGGTGATAGGGGAAGATGTCCAGGCCGTTTTCGTCGTCGGACTGGGTGTAGACGCCGATGTCGGCGGCGTTGTCCGTCACCGCCCGCGTGACGCCGGCGCTGACGGATTCCTCCAGGTCGATCTGCACGTGGGGATGCTGCACCAGGAAGCGGCGCAGTTCCATGGGCAGGAACTGGGCGATCGACGAGAGGTTGGCGGCCACGCGCACGCGTCCGCGCAGGCCGGCCGAGTAATCGCGGATTTCGTCGGCCAGGTCCTGCGTCTGGTGCAGCAGCGTGCGGGCGCGCCGCGCCAGCGCGCGGGCCGCGCTGGTGGGCTCCACGCCGCGCGCGTGGCGCTGGAACAGGGCCACGTCCAGCACGCGCTCGAGTTCGGACAGGCGCTTGGACAACGCGGAGGGCGCGATATGTTCGCGCGTCGCGGCCGCCGTGATGCTGCCTTCTTCCAGCACGGCCAGGAATACCTGCAAGGTGTAGAGATCGAGACGAGGGTTCATGCAGGTCTGCTCGGACATACATGCCCGCGAGGATAGCGGCTGTCTTGCCCGCCTTGGCTAGGGGATTACGCTTAGGTCGACCCATCCCCGCGCCGCATCCCGCCGCAGCAGCTCGCCGGCGGCGATCACGGCTATCCGGCCGTCCGCCGTGCCCATCGCCAGCCGCTCGCCGCGCGCGTCCATCGCGTACACGACGGTCGGCAGTCCGTCCAGGCGCAGCTTCGCATCCAGCCGGATCCTGCCCGTGCCGGCGTCCACCAGCATCAGGCTGCCGTCCAGGAAGGCGGCGGCGACCAGTCCGGGCTCCGGCAGCGCGACGATGGCCGCGGGCGAGGCGCGGGTCGGATGGCGCCACAGTTCCTGGTTCTTTTCCAGCCGCTTGCGGTAGATGAAGCCGGCGCAGGCGCCGCCGACCTCAGGCGCGTAGTGCCGGCCCGCGAGGACGACGCCCGCGCCTTGGGCGTCGTCGAGGTAGCAGCCGCTAAGCTCCATGGCGTGGCTGGCCGGCTTGCCGTCGGCCTTCAGCACCGGCCACAGCCGCCGGACCCGGCCGTCCGCATGCACGATGCACAGGTGCTTGTTTTCGTGCGAGTTCGCGGGCGTGCCCTGCAAGGCGAACAGGTAGGGCGCGCCGTCGATACGGAGGTAGTGGTTGAAGCAATCGTAGTGGCCCAGGTCCGCGCGCAACTCGCCGCCGGAATGGAGGTCGCGCAGTAGGTCGCGGGCCCGCTGCGCCGGCGGGCGGCGGTTCATGCGGCCCAGCAATATGCCGTCGGACGAGGCCGAAAACGTGAGCTCGCCATCGTAGGCCTGGACCAGGTCCAGGCCGTCTTCCGTCCAGCGGTAGAGCCGGGAATCGTGCGCCCATCCCGGGGCGGAACAGTCCGCGGGCGCCGCGGCATGCACGTGGACGCCGGCCGCGAGAATGATTTCGCAGCCGTATCCGTCGCCGGTGTAGCGCGTGGGAGGACCGCCGCGGATGTCGTGGATCTCGAGCAGGCAGCCGCGGTGCGCCACGGCGATGCGGTCCTGGTCCAGCCAGGCCACGTCGTGGATGGCGCCGCGCTGTTCCAGCCCGGGCAGGCCCAGCCATTGCGCGAGGCGGGCATCGGGCGCGGGCGTGTCGGCGGGCGTGGCTTCCAGCGGCGCGATGTCGTGGGCGGAAAGCGCCGGATGCCCGGCGCCGGCGCCCGACCAGTTCGCGTCGCCATACGGGACATGCACGCGGTACAGCGTGTCGAAGGCCGCGTCCGGCGTGTCGGGCAGGCCCTCCCATTCTTCGTCCCATGGACGAATCCAGGCCGCGATTCCATTGCCGTCCGCGTCGTAGGCGCAGCGCACGACTTCGGGGGTGTTGTCGAAGAGCCGCGTGTGGCGGCCGTTGCTCCAGTTCCAGGCGATGAACTCGCCTTCGAACAGATAGCCGCCGTCGTAGCTGCCGGCGCCGATCGCGGCGACGCTTTGCGTCGGATGGAAGGCGACGTCGTTGACCGGCAAGCGCAGGCCGTCGAAGGCGGCGAAAGGCGCGGGCTCGCCGCGCCGGTACAGCGCCACGCGGTACCGCAAGGACTGGCCGCCGTAGGCGGCGCGCGCCCGCGGATTGACCAGCAAGGGAAATTCGGACGCGACGGCCGCGATGTCCCGCGCGGGATCGAAGAAGACGCCGGTAATCCTGGCGCTTCCGCGCAGCGGCGGCTCCGAGAGCATGGCCATGGTCGGGATTTCCTGAGCTTTCAGCGCTGGTCGACCGTGCGCAGCAGCGCCGAATCGAACATGGCCGCCGGCGAGATGATGGGTTCATCCCAAGGGACGTCCTTGCCGTAGCGCTTCTGCATCTTGGCGCGCACGGCGGGCGAACTCAGGTCGAACTGCTTGAGCGGGGCGAGCGCGCCGATCTCCACGCCCAGCGTGCGCTGGTAGATCTTCCAGACCAGTTCGGAGCAGTAGATTTTCTCGTCCGACCAGGCGAATACCAGGTCGTACGGCTTGTCCACGAATTCGGCGCCCGCCGCCGCCAGCCGTTCGCGCGCGGGCGGCGCGAGCCGGCCGGCGTCGCGCAGGCGCTTGACCACATAGTGTCCGCGTTCGCCTTGCGCCACCCATTGGTCCAGCGGCGTGTAGCCGACCCGGGCGGCGGCCTCCAGTACGTAGGGGCGTCCATGGCGCATCACGATCATGCCCATGTGGCTATACGGCGAATGCGTGGCCTGCTGGATGGCCAGGCTTTGCGCCGAGCGCGATTGCTGGAAGACGAGATCGCCCGTCTGGACCTCGGGCGCCGCCGCGGCGGCAAGGGAAAGCGCGGACAGCGCGGCCGCAGCGGCGGCGAGCGTCCGCGCGGCCAGAGTCATGAGCGGGCCCGGCCGGCAGCCGGCGCCTCTTTCTTGCCGCGCGTCTTGGGCGCGGGTTTCCTGTCTTGGGCGGGAGCGTCGAACTCCTGCTTGTTGCGTTCGCCACGCGGGGTGTTTTCCGGGTGGGGTTTGGGAAATGCCCAGGGCTTGGTTTTCTGATCCATTGCATGTACTCCTTGCACAGGCGGAACAGTAGCATTAGCCGTGGCGATGCGCACAGGCCGCCGCGGGCCCGGGCGTGGTCGATGGCCGCGCGGGCCGTCGCGGCGCCGCCGGTTCGCGCCGCCCGGTGTGTGGCACCATGAAAAGAATTTGGGCTGGCCCTGGCAGTGGGGCCACGGCGGCGGTATGTTGTGGTTTTCCCGTTACCGCCCATCCCGCCATGTACCTGCCGTCCGCCTTTCGCGAAGAATCCCTCGAGGTCCAGCACGATTTCATCCGCGCCCATCCCCTGGGCGTGCTTACGACTGCGGGGGAAGGAGGACTGATGGCCAATCACATTCCCTGTCTGCTCTATCCCGAAGGGCCTTGCGGCGTGCTGCGCCTGCACGTGGCGCGCGCCAATCCGCAACTGGCGGAGCTGGCTTCGGGCCGCGAATGCCTGGTCGTTTTCCACGGGCCGCAGGCCTATGTTTCTCCTTCCTGGTATCCCACCAAGGCGGAGACGCACAAGGTCGTGCCCACCTGGAATTTCGTGGCGGTGCACGCCTGGGGCGCGCCTGTCGTGCAGGACGATCCGGCATGGCTGCGGGCCCAGCTCGAGGCGCTGACCGACAGCCAGGAAAAGGCCCGCGCCGAGCCTTGGCGCGTGGACGACGCGCCGGCGGATTTCATCGCCGCCCAGATGCGCGCGATCGTCGGCGTCGAGATCCGCCTGTCGCGCATCGAAGGCAAATGGAAGGTCAGCCAGAACCGCACGGTGGCCGATCGGCGCGGCGTGGCGGAAGGCCTGGCGAACGAACGGGGCGATGCCGTCATGGCCGGGCTGGTCGCGCGCCGGGGCGGGCTGGAGTGACGCGTCCCAGCGCGAAGCTCGCGATCGCAGCGGCCTGCAGGCCGGCCGCCGCCGCCAGGAACCAGAACAGCGGTTGCCCGGCCCGTTCCGATACCGCCCTCAGGATGCCGAACAGCGCGGGCGCGAAGGCATAGGCGCCTTGCGACATGGCGACGATCAGCGGTACGACGCGCTGCGCGTCGTCGCGCGCGAATTCGGCCTGGGCGATCAGGGGCGGCAGCGAGGTCGCGTTGCCGATGCCCGAACCGAACAGCAGTACGCCCAGCCAGACGGCCCACATATGTTCGGCCGCCAGCATCAACACCAGAGAGCCGCCGATCTGGATGGCGTATGCCAGGCACGCGACCTTGCGCCGATCGGCTCCGGCGGGCATCAGCCAGCCCACCAGCGTGCGCCCCGCGATGGCGCTGGCGGTGGCCAGGCCCATCGCCAGGCCGGCCGTCTGCGCGCCCAGCAAGGGCGCCAGCATCGACAGCAAGTGCGCGATCAGCCCGATCTGCGCGAACAGGCCCAGCGCCATGCCGGCGGCCAGGGTCAGGAAGGCGCGATTGCGCCATAGATCGGGCGCGGGCGGCGGCGAGTAGGCCGCGGCCGGCGCCCGGGCTTGCCAGGCCGGGCCGTCGGGCTGCTGGCCGAGCTGTTGGGGCGTGACGGCGAACACCTTGAACGACAGCACCGCGATCACCGCCACCATCGCGACGCCGACCCACAAGGCGGCCTGCGCGAAGCCCGCCTCGCCGATCAGATAGACCCACAAGGGCGAGAACACGATGCCGCCGACGCTGGCGCCGTTGTAGGCCATGCCCAGCGCAGCCGGCCGGCGCTGGACGAACCAGGGCGAGACCAGGGCGTTGACCGCCGCGGCGCCCAGCGTCACCCATCCCATGCCGGTGAAGAGCGCGGCGGCATAGAGTTGCCAGGGTTCGGCCGCCCGGGCCCAGCCGCTGGCGCCCAGCGCCAGCAGCGCGGCGCCGCCCAGGGTCACCGCGGGCACGCCGAAGCGCCGGTACAGGCGGGGCAGGTTGGCGACCACGAGCGTGCCGCACAGGAAGTGCAGGGTGACGGCGCCGGACACCAGCGCCACGCCCCAGCCGGTGCGCTGCGCCACCGCATGCAGGAACACCGGCGGGCCGTAGAAGCCGACGCCCCAACCGAAGACCGCCAGCACGAAGGTGGCGTACAGGACCGTCCAGCCGAAGAATGCCTGGGGTTTGCGCATGGTTTGTCCGGCGGGGCCGGCTGTCTTGTTTGGATGACTCGCAGTATGCTCGAGCCTGCACACAATACTTTGGCCTATAGCGAATCATGGAATCCACATTCGCCGACACCCATCTTTCCGCGGTCGCGGGCGCCATCGCCGACCCGGCCCGCGCGCGCATGCTGTGCGCGCTGCTGGACGGCCGCGCCCGCACGGCCACCGAACTGGCGGCGCTGGCGGACATCGGCGCCTCCACCGCCAGCAGCCATTTCCAGCGCCTGCGCGAGCAGGGCCTGGTGGACATGGCGGTGCAGGGCAAGCACCGCTATTACCGGCTGGCCAACGGCGAGGTCGGACACGCGCTGGAGGCCTTGCTGGTGGTGGCCGGCGCCGAACGCACGCCGTTCAAGCCCAATACGCCTTCCGCGCTGCGCGAGGCGCGCACTTGCTACGACCATATGGCGGGCACGCTGGCCGTGCGCATCCATGACGCGATGCTCGCGCGGCACTGGCTGGAGGCCGAGGGGCGCGACTATGCGCTGACCCCGTTGGGCGAGGCCGCGCTGGCGCAGGTGGGCGTGGACGCCGGCCAGGCGCGGCAGCGCCGGCGGCGCTTCGCCTGCGCCTGCCTGGATTGGAGCGAACGCCGTTCGCACCTGGGCGGCGCGCTGGGCGCGGCCTTGCTGGACGCGCTGTTGCGGCGGGGCTGGCTCGCCAAGGACCTGGACTCGCGCGCGCTCAGCGTCACGAAGAAGGGCGAGCGGCAGTTTCCCGCGTTTTTCGGCAAGGCCGACGCGCCGGCCGCCGGGTTCGACGCCGCATGGCGGCAAGGGGACGAGGATGCCGCCGCGTAGTGCTTTCGCGCCCGCCGCGGTGCTCCAGGACCTGCACACGCGGATGGTGCTGCTGGGCAGGGGCTGGACGCTGGCGGACTACATGCGGGCCACGGGCATGAATTTGTCCCAAAGTGTGGATTACGCAACAGCTTTAGGGTAATCCCCGTGAGCCGGCGCGGGGACGCATGGCCCGCGCGCGCCCCGATGGCGCGCAGGCCGCGTCGGGCTTGGCCCTGCGCCGGGTGCGCAGGCCGGTCGCCGCGCCGCCAGGAAACGGGGACGCAATTCCTGCGATGCAACAATGTTTCTAGTTTCTGCCCGAGTTACAAAACATATCTGAACTGTCATGGGCAGCCGGAGTATGCTGGTCCGAGAAAGAGGGCATCCGAAGTGCATCAGAACAACTTGATCTACAAGGGATACCGGCTTACGGCCAAAGTGTCCCGGGGCAACGGCGCCGAGGTTGAAGCGCCGCCCAGCGGCCCCGTATTCATTGCGTCGGTGATGGTGGTCCAGGCTGGCGCCGTGCTCGAAGGCGGCGACGAATATCCGGTCCCGTGTTTTGCCGACGGCGGTTTCGTCTTCAGCCCGCGCGAAGCGGTGCACGCCGCCATCCTGCATGGCCGCGAAATCGTCGACGGCCTGACCAATATGCCGTCCTGAGGCCGGCCTAGCCGGAAAAGACCTCGCGCCAGTCGCGCGTCTTGCCCAGCGTCTGCACGGTGGCGGACTGCTCGAGTATGGTCACCGCCTTTTTGAATTCCTCGGCCGAGGCGCCGTCTTCCAGAATGACCATGCGCGAGTTGCGCGCGTCGGCCATCTTCACGTCCGACATCTTGCCGTGGGTCTGGTAGACCTGGGTCCAGTCCATTTTCTTGCCGGCCTTCAGGGCGATCGGCTCGATGTACGTCAGCGCCGTGCTGCCGGAAGCGCGTACCGCGAACGCGAAATCCGCCGGGTGGCCGCTGCTGCCCTTAGCGCGCGCGCCCTTGACCACGCGGTTCACGCCCACGCCCTCGGCCAGCGCCCGGCCCACCTGGGCGCGGAAACGCAACTGGCTGAACCGGGGCATCCACTTGGCGCACTGGAACGACAGCGCCATCGCCAGCTTTACCGCATCCCACAGGGCTTCCTGCAACTGTTCATTAGGGCCGGACGCGACGATGGCGCCGCTGCGGTCGAAGTGCGCCAGGCTCACGCCCGGCGTCTCGTTCAGCAGATCGATGCGCTTGGCCGGCAGGTCGATGCCGTAGCTGGACGCGTGCATCGCGGTCTCACAGGCATCGGTCAGGTAGAACGAAGACTCGTCGGGATGCGCGATGAAGAACGCCGCATGCTGTCCGTCCAGGCCCAGCGTCATGGGCGATACGGCGCGGATGGCGTGCTCGCCGGCCGGCAGGACCGTCCAGCCGGAGGCTTCCAGGAAATTGCTGCTCATAGGATCAGTTCGATTTGGCGGCCTTTGAGGGGATGCGCGAAACCGCCGGTCAGCGTCAGGTTCGCCCGCGGCAGGAAGTGCTGCATCAGCGCGCCGATATTGTGCAGGGCCGGCACGACGGGCTCGGCATAGCCTTCGCCGTCTTCGACCCAGATGTGTTCGTGGCTGCGGTCCGCCAGCGGCTTGCGGAATTGCGGCCGGCCTTCGCCCACCAGGCTGGTGTGGAAGGAGTCGTCGGTGTCCACGCCGTACACGCGGTGCGGGCCCACGAAGAGGCTGGCGCAAAAGGCTTCGGCCAGGAAAATGGTGGCCTGCCCATGCACGGCGGTGCGCGCGCCGCGATAAATCGTGCGGAAGATCACGTCTTCGCGCACTTCCCCCTTGATCCGGCACGGACTGGCGAATTCCATCCACTGGAGGTCGGTGGCGGCGGGCTTCGGAATCCAGGCGATCGGTTTTACGGTTTCCTTGGGTTCGGCAAGGATCTCTTGCACCTCATCAACGGTGATTAACGGTTCGAACTTCTTGGCCATGGAACGGATCTAGGGTCTGGGAAATGCGCAGGCGGCGGATTGCGCTCGGCGCGCGCGCCGCGCCGCTCGGCCGGAGGCGGGGAACGCGCACAACACGGCGAGGGGGCGTAATCTTACAAGATGAAGACGCCGACGCCCCGCGGACTGTATGGATATCCAGGCGGGGCGGGCAGGCGCGGGGCTACAGCGAACTGGCCGAGAACGTATCGCACTGCTTGAGGCTGCCGCTTTCCAGGCCGCGCTTGAACCAGCGCACCCGCTGGGCCGACGAGCCGTGCGTGAAGGCGTCGGGCACCACATAGCCCTGGCTCTGCTTCTGCAGGCGGTCGTCGCCGATCGCGGTGGCGGCGCCCAGCGCCTCTTCGACGTCGCCGCCTTCGAGGATATTGCGCGCCGCGTCGGCGCGCTGCGCCCACAGGCCGGCAAAGCAGTCCGCCTGCAGCTCCATGCGCACCGACAGCGCATTGGCCTGCGAGGGATTGCGCCGGCGCAGATTGTCCACCTGGTCCGAGATGCCGAGCAGGTGCTGGACGTGATGTCCGACTTCATGCGCGATCACGTAGGCCTGGGCGAAATCGCCCGGCGCCTTGAAGCGGTTCTGCAATTCGTCGAAGAAGGACAGGTCGATATAGACCTTGCTGTCGCCCGGGCAGTAGAAAGGCCCCATGGCCGACTGCCCCGTGCCGCAGGCCGTGGGCGTGGCGCCGCGGAACAGCACCAGCTTGGGCGGCACGTACTGGCGGTTCAGGTCCTTCTGGAAAATGGCGGCCCAGGTGTCTTCGGTTTCGCCCAGCACCTTCGATACGAAGACGGCCTGCGGATCGTTGGCGGGCGGCCGCGAGGCCGGCGCTTCCTGCTGCACCGGGGGGCCTTCGGCCATTTGCAGGACCACGCTGGGGTCCACGCCGAAGTACATGGCGACCAGAGCCAGTACTATCGTACCGAGGCCGATGGTGCCCCGTCCGCCTATCCGCGGACCGCTGGCGCGGCGGTCTTCCACATTGTCGCTCTGGCGCGAGTTATCAAGGCGCATTCTATTTCTCCGGGCGGGGCGGCGTTCCCGCCATTTTGCATCGCCGCCCTTTACTGGGCGACCTTCAAGAATGTTAGGATAAACCCATGGCTCTGTATTTCTCCATCCACCCAGCGAATCCGCAACCCCGCCTGCTCAAGCAGGCCGCCCAATGGCTCGCCGACGGTGGCCTGGTGGCCGTCCCCACCGACTCCAGCTACGCGGTCGTCGCCCGCCTGGACGACAAGGACGCCGCCGACGGGTTGCGCCGGCTGCGGGGCCTGGACGAACGCCACCACCTCACGCTGCTGTGCCGCGACCTGGCCGAAATCGGCCACTTCGCGCGCGTGGACAACCGCCAGTACCGCCTGCTCAAGGCCGCCACGCCCGGCCCCTGGACCTTCATCCTGGAAGCCACCAAGGAAGTGCCGCGGCGCGTGTCGCATCCCTCGCGCAAGACCATCGGCATCCGCGTGCCCGACCACCCCGTCATGCTGGGCCTGCTGGAACAGGTGGGGGCGCCCTTGCTGTCCACCACGCTCATCCCCAAGGACGAAACCGAAGCGCTGAACGACGCGGACGAAATCCGCGAACGCTACGAACACTCCCTGGCGGCCATCATCGACGCGGGCGCCTGCCCGCAATCGCCCACCACCGTCATCGACCTCACCGGCGACGAGCCGGCGGTGGTGCGCGTGGGACGCGGCGACCCTGCCACGCTGGGCCTTGCCTGAGCGCGGCGGCCGAGTCGCCTGGCGGACCGGCGCGCGCCGGCCCGCGGCTCATCTACAATCCGGTTCGCCATGAACGAGATCATCCAAACCATTGCGGTCTACGCGATACCGGTCATTTTCGCCATCACCCTGCACGAGGCCGCGCATGGCTTCGTCGCGCGGATGTTCGGCGACCCCACCGCGCACGAGGCCGGCCGCATCAGCCTGAACCCCGCCCGGCACATCGACCCCGTCGGCACCTTGCTGGTGCCGGTGGCGATCCTGCTGGCGTCCAAACTGCTGGGCAGCCCCGGCATGCTGTTCGGCTGGGCCAAACCCGTGCCGGTCGACTTCGGCCGCTTGCGCCGTCCCAAGCAGGACATGCTGTGGGTGGCGCTGGCCGGCCCCGCCGCCAACCTGCTCATGGCGATCCTGTGGGCGTTTTCCCTGCGCCTGTTCCTGGATTCGGGCCTGCAGGAATCGTTCTGGTTCGAAATGGCCGTGGCCGGCGTGAACGTCAACCTGGTATTGATGGCGCTGAACCTGCTGCCCATCCTGCCGCTGGATGGGGGACGTATCCTGTTCAGCCTGCTCCCCAACCGCCTGGCCTGGCAGTACTCGAAAATCGAGCCGTACGGCCTGGTCATCGTCGTCGTCCTGCTGGTGACCGACGTGCTCTGGCTTTTGATGCGGCCGGTGCTGGGGTTGGGAACGACGATCGTTCAGTGGTTTCTATAAGATTTCGGCCAATATCCGTTAAACTCAGCGGTTTCACTGATTCTGGCCTTGGGGCGTCCTGCCGCGGGGCCGTGGAGCCCCACATTTATGGCATCCCCTGCAACCGCCGCAGGCGTTAATTTCCAGGGCAGCATGGTGGCCCTGGTCACCCCTATGCAGCCCGACGGCAGCCTCGATTACGCTGCCTACCGGTCGCTGATCGACTGGCACGTCCAGGAAGGCACCGACGCGCTGGTAGTGGTGGGCACCACCGGGGAATCGCCCACGGTCTCCATGGAAGAACACGCGGAACTGATCCGCGTCGCCGTCGAACACGCGGCGGGCCGCATCCCGGTCATCGCCGGGGTCGGCGCCAACTCCACCGACGAAGCCATCCACCTGACGCGCCACGCCAAGACGGTCGGCGCGCAGGCCGGACTGTCGGTCGTTCCCTACTACAACAAGCCTTCGCAGGAAGGCCTGTACCGCCATTTCCGCGCCGTCGCCGAAGCGGTCGACCTGCCCACCATCCTGTACAACGTGCCGGGCCGCACCGTCGCCGACATGAGCAACGACACGATCCTGCGCTTGGCGCAGGTGCCGGGCATCATCGGCATCAAGGACGCCACCGGCGACATCGCGCGCGGCGGCCTGCTGCTGCGCGAGGCCCCCGCGGGCTTCCAGGTCTTCAGCGGCGACGATCCCACCGCCGCCGCCCTGATCCTGCTGGGCGCGCGCGGTAACATCTCCGTGACGGCCAACGTGGCGCCGAAGCTCATGCGTGACCTCTGTGCCGCCGCCCTGGCCGGCAATGTGCCCCAGGTGCGTGAACTTAATGCACGCCTGGCGCGTCTGAACAAGGCTTTGTTCGTTGAAGCCAATCCCATCCCCGTCAAGTGGGCGTTGGCCGAAATGGGCCGCAGCGCCCTGGGCTACCGGCTGCCGCTGGTCGAACTGGGAGCGCAGCACCATGCGACGGTGCGCGATGCGCTTCAGGATGCGGGCCTGCTCTAAATATCGTGAGGATACGTATGAACAAACGTCATGCCGGTTTGTCGGCATTGATGTCCCTGGTGTTGTTGGCCGGTTGCAGCGAGGTCAACCAACTCCTGGGCAATGAAGAGTCCGTCAATTACAAGAGCGCCGTCACGCAGCGCGGGGAGCCCCTGAGCATTCCGCCCGACCTGACCCAGGCCAACAGCGATCCGCGCTACCGCGCGCCCGCTTCCGGCTCGACGACGTACTCGCAGTTCCAGCAGCAGGGCGAGGCGCAAGCCACCGCGCCCAAGACCAGCAACGTGCTGCCCGCCCGCAACGACATGCGCGTCGAGCGTGATGGCGATCTGCGCTGGCTCGTCGTGGACCGTCCTCCCGAGGACGTGTTCCCGCGCCTGATCGACTTCTGGACCGAAAACGGCTTCACCGTGGCCAGCAACAACCCGACCGCGGGGCTGATCGAGACCGACTGGGCGGAAAACCGCGCCAAGATCCCGGAAAGCTGGCTGCGCCAGGCGCTGGGCATGATCCTGGAATCGGCCTGGGACAGCGGCGAGCGCGAGAAATTCCGCACCCGCGTCGAACGCGTCAACGGCCATACCGAAGTCTATGTCAGCCATCGCCAGATGCTTGAAAAGCGCGTGGGCGCCGACGGCGGCCAGGTGCAATGGCAGAACGGCAAGGAAGATCCGGGCCTGAACGCCGCCATGCTGGCGCGCATGATGGTCTACCTGGGTTCCGACGTCGACAATGCCCGCAAGCTGGTGCAGCAGGCCGAGGCCGCTCCGCAGAAGCCCGCGATCGAGCAGGACGTCCGTTCGCAGGGCACGTCGCTTGTCGTCGGCGAATCGTTCGACCGCGCATGGCGCCGTGTCGGCGTGGCGTTGGACGGCGGCGGTTTCGCCGTGGACGACCGCGACCGTTCCGCCGGCGACTACTTCGTCCGCTACGTCGATACCGACACCGGCGAGAAGATCGAGCAGCCGGGCTTCTTCAGCCGCATGTTCTCGGGCGACAAGAAGGCCGAGGCGCCGCAGTACCGCATCCACCTGGCCGCCACGGGCGACCAGACCACGGTGACGGTGCTGGACGCCAACGGCGCGCGCGACAACAGCGCTACCGCCCAGCGCCTGCTGAGCGTGCTGAAGGACAAGATGTAAAGAAGCTGCCCGGCGCCGCCGCGCCGGCTGGATGAAGAGGCCCCTCGGGGCCTCTTTTTATTTCCGGAACCGGGGCGGCGCGAAACGGCCCGGCGCCTGCGTCTTCGGTTTGCAGCCTTCCAGAGGGCGTTCCGCCTTGCGGCGGCGCTCCAAAGCAAAAAAGCCCCGGCAGTCAGACTGCCAGGGCTTTTCGTGTCCTCTCTGAGCGGGGGTTCGTCTCAGAGCGGGTTAGGACGCGGGCGTGGTCGATCCACCCGGGGTGGTCGAGCCGCCGCCCGGCGTGGTATCGGGCGTGGGAGCGGGGGCCGGAGCCGGCGTTTCGGCCGGCGGCGCGGCGGGAGCAGGCGTGCTGGCGCCCGGGGCGGGGTTGGTCGCGGGCGCGGAGGCATCTTCCTTCTTGTTGCAGGCGCTGAGCGCGACGGCCAGCACCGAGGCAATAATCAAGGTTTTGCTCATCATTTTTAGACTCCTGTAGATGACGACTCTTGAAACCCCGTTAGGGGAAACCAGTACCCAGGCTACAGGAACACGCCGGCCGATCCCGTGTGAAAGTTAAAAAGGTGGCTTCCCAACGGCAACAAACCTTTCAGCTTCGTGTTATGTCTTTCTTGATGTGACCGGCCGCATAGACCTGATTTCGTTCTGTGCAAGACGGATACGTACCCGTTTCCAGATACTACGCCGCGACGTAGCGGATCCAGCCCGAATCCAGCCAGTCCGCCAGGCAGGAGCGCGCCTCGTCGGACAGGCGGGCGCAGGACGGATCGGAGCAGTCCAGGCTGCGCGCATCGGCAAGCGTGCGCAAGGCGGCGTCGGCCGCGGTCATCGCGGTCTCGCCGTTGATGAAGAGCTGCTTGCCCCGGTACAGCATGCGGCTGCGGCGATCCAGCACCAGCCTGCCGGTTGCGGGCCAATCCTCTTCCAGGTCCACGTCCACGACTTCCGGCGCGTCGAACACGCTGAGGTTGCTGGGCTCGGTCAGCCAGCAGCCCAGGAAGCGCGCGGCCAGCGCATCGTCGAAACGCAGCTTCTCCACCGTGTCCAGCGTGGCGGCGACCAGCGCGTCGGGCAGGGCCGCGGGCGTGCCGACGGCCGGCTGGCCGGGGTCCCGGTAGACCGCGGAAAGCCTGGGGCCGGGCAGGGCAGGTTCGCCATAGGGGCCGCCCAGCAGGCCGACGCGCGCCATGACCTGGTCCGCGGCCGCCTCCAGCAGCCCGCGGGCCAGCGTCGCCTGCGTGGGGGCGCGGAAGCCGATGGAGATGGTCATGCACCCGTCGCCCATCGCCACGCCGTCATGGGCGGCCTGGGGCGGCAGATAGAGCATGTCGCCGGGAACCAGCACGGCGGTCTCCTCGGGCTCGAAGCGGCTGAGTATCTTGAGCGGGAGGCCGGGCTCCAGCGACAAGTCCTTCTGGCGGCCGTAGCGCCATTCGCGCTCGCCCGCCGCCTGCAGCAGGAACACGTCGTAGCTGTCGAAATGCGGCCCCACGCCGCCGCCGTGACTGGCGATGCTGATCATCACGTCGTCCAGGCGGGCGTCGGGGATGAAGCGGAACAACTGCATCAGTTCGGATGCGGCGTCGCTGTGGAGGTCCACGCTTTGCACCAGCAGGGTCCAGTCGCCCTCGTTGTCCTTGGGCAGGCGCGCGAAGGGGCCGTTTTCCATCTGCCATTCGCCGTTCTCGCGCCAGATGAGGCGGGACTCCACGTCATCGCGGCGCGCGAGTTTCTTGATGGCGGCGATCGTGACGGGCGGCTTGAAGGCGGGAATGGCCTGGCGGATCAGCAGCGGCTTGCGCTGCCAGTAGCGGCGCATGAAGTCGTTGGGGCTCCGATCGCCCAGAAGCGTCAAGGGTTGATCGAGATTCATTGGAGATGCTTCTTCAGGCGGTAAAGGGCGTCCAGCGCTTCGCGCGGGGTGAGGCTGTCCGGATCGATGGAGGCGAGCTCGTCGCGCAGGGCGTCCAGCGCCTCGAAGGCGTCGGAGCGTTCGGCCGCGGCATCGGCCTGGGCGTCGGCTTCGGCCGCCGCCGAGAACAGGCCGAGCTGCGGCGTGGGCGCGCCCTGAGCCTCCAGGCGCTCCAGTTCGCGCGTGGCCTGGCGGATCACGGCGGCGGGGACGCCGGCGCGCTGCGCCACCTGGATACCGTAGCTGCGGCTGGCGGGGCCTTCGCGCACTTCGTGCAGGAAGACGATGCCGCCCGCGGATTCCGCGGCGGCCAGATGCACGTTGGCGGAGGCCGGCTGCTCGGCGGGCAGGCGGGTCAGTTCGAAATAGTGCGTCGCGAACAGCGTCAGCGCGCGATTGTGCGCCAGCAGGCGGCAGGCGATGGCCCAGGCCAGCGCCAGGCCGTCGTAGGTGGACGTGCCCCGGCCGATCTCGTCCATCAGTACCAGGCTGTTGGGCGTGCTGGCCGACAGGATGGCGGCGGCCTCGGTCATTTCCATCATGAAAGTCGAGCGCCCGCCGGCCAGGTCGTCGGCCGCGCCGATGCGGGTGAAGATGCGGTCGATCTTGCCGATGCGCGCGCGCGCCGCGGGCACGAAGCTGCCGATGCGCGCCAGCAGCACGATGAGCGCCACCTGCCGCATATAGGTCGATTTACCGCCCATGTTCGGGCCGGTGATCAACAGCATGCGGCGGGCGGGTTCCAGCCGGCAGCCATTGGGCGTGAAGCGCTCGATCGCGTGTTCCACCACCGGATGGCGGCCGGCCTCGATGTCGATGTCGGCCTGTTCGGACAGCTCGGGCGCGATCCAGTCGTGGCGGCGCGCATGTTCGGCCAGCGCGGCCAGGGTGTCCAGCTCCGCCAGCGCGGCGGCGCAGTCCGACAGCGGGCGCACGTGCTCGGCCAGCACGTCCAGCAACTGCTCGAACAGCCATTTCTCGCGCGCCAGCGACCGGTCCTGCGCGGACAGCACCTTGTCTTCCCAGGTCTTGAGCTCGGGCGTGATGTAGCGCTCGGCGTTTTTCAGCGTCTGGCGGCGGCGGTAGTCTTCCGGCACCTTGGCGGTCTGGCCCTTGGTGACTTCGATGTAGAAGCCATGCACGCGGTTGAACTCCACGCGCAGGTTGCCGATGCCGGTGCGCTCGCGCTCGCGCGCTTCGAGCTGCACCAGGAAATCGCCGCCGTCCGCCGCCAGGGCGCGCAGTTCGTCCAGTTCCGCGTCGAATCCCGCGGCCAGCACGCCGCCGTCGCGGATCGCCACCGCGGGCTCGGGCGCGATGGCGCGCACCAGCAGGGCGGCCAGCGCGGGGTCGACCGACAGGTGCGAGACCAGTTCGCCCAGCCGCGGCGAATTCGCCATCGGCTCGACCTGGTCGCGCAGCGCGGGCAGGGCCTGCAGCGCGTCGCGCAGGCTGGCGAGTTCGCGCGGACGCACCGAGCGCAGCGCCAGGCGCGTGGCGATGCGCTCGATATCGGGGAAGGCATTGAGCGCGCCGCGCAGGGACTCCAGCAGGTCCGCCGCGCCCAAGCCGGCCGCGCCCAAGCCGGCCGCGCCAAAGGTCTGTTCCACGTCCATGCGGCCGGCCAACAGCGCGGAGATCGCTTGCTGCCGGGCCTGCGCCTGTTCGTTTTCGCGCAGCGGATGGTGCAGCCAGCGCCGCAGCAGCCGGCTGCCCATGGGGGTGCGGCAGCCGTCCAGCAGCGAGAACAGCGTCGGCGAATCCTCGCCGGACAGCGTCTGCGTCAGTTCCAGGTTACGGCGCGTGACGGGATCCAGCAGCACGTACTGGCCGGGCCGTTCCACCGACAGGCTCTGCACGTGCGCCAGCGCCTGCGCCTGGGTGCGGGCCGCGTAGCGCAGCAGGGCGCCCGCGGCGCAGATGCCGGCCGGCATGTCTTCCACGTCGAAACCCGCCAGCGTGTCGGTCTTGAAGTGCGCCAGCAGGTGGGCGCGCGCGCTGTCGGCCTCGAAGTGCCAGTCGGGCACGCGCGTCCTGGCGCTTTCGAACGGGAACTCGAATTCCGCGCTGTCCGCGCAGATGACCTCCGCCGGCGCGATGCGATGCAGTTCCGATTCCAACTGGGGCGGGGCGCATTCGGTGACGCGGAACTCGCCGCTGGCCAGGTTCAGCCAGGCCAGGCCCGCGCGCGGCGCGCGCGCCGGGCCGGTGACGAACGCCGCGGCCAGCGCGCGGTCGGCCTTGGCCGGCAGCAGCGCGTCGTCGGTCAGCGTGCCGGGCGTCACGATGCGCACGATGCGGCGCTCGACCGGCCCCTTGGAGGCGGCCGGATCGCCGATCTGCTCGCAGATGGCGATGGACTCGCCCATGGCGACCAGGCGCGCCAGGTACTGCTCCATGGCGTGCACGGGCAGGCCGGCCATGGGGATGGGCGTGCCGTTGGACGAGCCGCGCTTGGTCAGCGTCAGGTTGAGCAGGCGCGCGCCGCGCTCCGCGTCTTCGTAGAACATTTCATAGAAATCGCCCATGCGGTAGAACAGCAGCAAGGGACCGGCCTCCGCTTTCAGGCGGAGGTATTGCTGCATCATGGGGGTGTGGCCCGCAAGGGCGCCGGCGGCGGAGTGTGGCGTTGCTGAATTCATGCCCGTGATTGTATCGGGCGGGCGAGGGGCTGCGAGCGGGGCAGGCTGGCGGGGGGCGGATTTTTTGAGGAGGCGGGGTGAGGGCGGAAAATGTCGCCCTTTCAGAAGGTCGCTTGTTCCCCGAATTATTCGCTACAATCCTTGGCAACACGGCCCACCCCTCTGCGTCGAAAGATGTACGGGTGGGTTTTCTCATTTCTGGGTGGCAATGTTTGCATATAACAAGCCCTACCTTACCTTTGAACAGCAGTTGGCCCTGCTGAAAGGGCGGGGCTTGATTGTCACCGACGATGCCGCGGCATTATCTTGCCTGCATCGGATCGGCTACTATCGGCTGAGTGCCTACTGGTATCCGTTGCGTTGATTCGAACTTCAGAAATGTGCCGAAACCGGCAAACTTCTGGTTCGGCGGCTTGACGAGTTCCAGCCGGACAGCAGTTTCGAGCAAGTCTTATCACTCTACGTTTTCGGCAAGCGGCTGCGCTTGCTGGTGCTCGATGCCGTTGAGCGCATCGAAGTGGCGTTGCGAGTGGATGTGTCGTATCTGCTTGGATCCAAAGACCCGTTCGCGCACGTCAATCCCAAGAGGATTTTGTACGGCATTACCAGCAGAAGTATGGGGAACCCTTTCCGATTTGGGTGGCAGTTGAACTATGGGAGTTCGGAATGCTGCCCACTCGGGGACAGGTGAGAATAGTCAGCCCCAATTCGACCTGGCCCGGTCGTTGCGAGCGCATCTGGAGGATTTTCCGGTTGCATCCACGCTCTCGCCGGCAGACATGGGCTTTCCTCCAAACTGGCGGGATCAGCCATTGTGGCGGATATAAGAGGAATTTGTAGTGCCTATCCCTCCCGCAGCCCGCGCTGGCTGAAGCGGTTCTGGCCTGCGCGGCGGGCGGCCTCGATCAGCGCCGCGCTGACCGGGGTGTCCTTGGCGGCGTAGGCATAGAAGCGCGCCATGGGCAGGTCGGGCAAGCCATCCTCGCGGCCCAGCGCGCGCAGGCCTTCACTGCGTTGGCTGTCGGCGATGACCGTAATGGCGAAGCCGGCGCGCGCCGCCGACAGGCAGCCGGCCATGCTGCTGCTTTCGAAGACGATGCGCCAGACCCGATCCGTTTTGCCCAGCGCCGCGACCGCGGATTCGCGATAGACGCACGGCTCGGGAAAGACCGCCAACGGCAGCGCCGCTTCGGCCGGCAGGGGCAGGCTGGCGGCAAATGCCCAGACCAGCGGTTCTTCCCACAACAACGTGCCGCTGCCGTCGACGCGGCTGCATTGCTTGCCGAAGACCAGATCCAGGCGGCCGCGTTCCTGCTGGCGCAGCAGATCGGCGGTGATGCCGACCTTCAGTTCGACCGTGGCTTCGGGATGCCATTGCCGGAAGCGTTGCAGCACCTGGGGCAGCCAGGCGCCGGCAAAATCTTCCGAGGCGCCGATGCGCAGCCGTCCGCGTAGCGGCGTGCCGCGCAGCTTGGCGCGGGCCTCGCGTTCCAGATCGAGGATGTTGCGGCCGTACGCGTACAAGGTGCCGCCGGCCTGCGTCAGTTCCAGGCGGCGCGTGGTGCGCGCCAGCAGGCTGGCGCCCGCAATCTGTTCCAGCCGCCGCATGTGCCCGCTGACGGCCGAAGGCGTCAGCGACAGCCGTTCGGCCGCCGTGGCGAAGCTGCCGCTGTCCACGATTTCCAGAAAGGTACGCAGCAGAACCGTATCGAGGGGAGGGCCGTCGGCGGCGGAAATACGCATCCAGGAATTCAACGTAAAAAATCATTAATCAATGATGATTATTCGCGAATTGAATGGTCTCGTCCAGCTACGCTGAGGGATCTTCATGCTGAGGGATTCCGTGATGGACAACTACCACTTCGCCTCGACCGAACGGCTCGACATCGCTTATCTGGAATGGAATCCGCATGGCGCGCGAACCGCCGTCCTGCTGCATGGCTGGCCGGACAGTCCCGAGTGCTGGAAAAACGTGGCGCCGACCCTGGCCGGGGCAGGCTACCGCGTGCTGGCGCCTGCGCTGCGAGGCTTTGCGCCGACGCGGTTCCGCGATGCCGCCACGTCCCGCAGCGGGCAGTTGTCCGCCCTGGGCCGTGATTTGCTGGACTTCATCGACGCGCTCGGACTGGCCCGACCCGCGCTGATCGGCCACGACTGGGGCGCGCGCGCCGCCGCCAATGCCTGCGGCTTGCGGGCAGGCGTCGCTTCGCACCTGGTGATGCTGTCGGTGGGCTACGGCACCAACGACCCGAAACAGCCGCTCCCGCTGCCGCAGGCGCGCAACTACTGGTATCACTGGTACATGGCCACGCCGCGCGGCGCGCAGGTGGTGCGCGATGAACGCGAGGCCTTCGCTCGCATGATGTGGGACACCTGGGCGCCGGCCGGTTGGTATCGGCAGGCGGATTTCGATGAAGCGGCGCGGGCCTTCCGGGGCGAAGACTGGGCCGAGGTCGTGCTGCATTCCTACCGGCACCGCTGGGGCTTCGCCGAAGGCGACCCGGCCTATACAGAAGACGAAGCGCGCCTGCATCCCGCGCCGATGCTGTCGGTGCCGACGCTGGTGCTGCACGGCGGCGCCGATACCTGCAACCACCCCGACAGTTCCAAGGGCCGCGAGGCGTACTTCAACGGCGGCTACGAACGGCAGGTGCTCGACGGCGTGGGGCATTTCCCGCAGCGGGAAGCGCCGCAGCAGGTCGCGCAGGCCATCCTGCGGTTCTGCCGATAGCAGCGGGCAGCAAGCCCTGGGGAGAATTTGCAGTTTGACTCCAATTTGCTCAATTTGGGGCGGCGGCGCAGCGCTTGCGGCCGTGCGCCGGGGGCGGCACAATCGCAGCGCGCGGCCTGGTCTGTGTCGCTGGAGCCCCGATATGCAGGATCTTCCCTTCCCGGCAACGCTGGACGCCAGCGCGCGCATCGTCATCGCCAGCGGGGCGCACCAGGCCGAGTTCGCGCCCGATGGCGGCGGGCGCCTGACGCGCCTGTCCACGGGCGGGCACGACTGGATCGTGCCGCTGAGCGCCTCCGAATGGCCCGCGGCGAAATGGCCGCGCGCGGGTTCGTATCCGCTGGCGCCCTATGCCAACCGCATCCGCGACGGCGTGTTCACGTTCAACGGCGCCAGGCACGTGCTGCGGTCCTTGCCGGGCCGTCCGCATGCGATCCACGGCGCGGGCCTGTACCAGGCCTGGCGGGTGCGCAACCATGCCGCGGACGGCGTCGACCTGGTGCTGGAGCAGCCGGCCGGCGTGCTGGGCTGGCCGTGGCCGTTCGAGTGCGTGCAGCGCTACCGGCTGGACGCGCGCGGCCTGAGCGTGGCGCTGGCCATCGTCAACCAGGGCGATACGCCCATGCCCTTCGGGCTGGGGCTGCATCCATATTTCACGGCGCAGAAGGTCACGCTGCATGCGCGGCGCCTGTGGCCGGCGGACGCCGACGGCCTGCCGGCCGGCAGCCAGGTCGGCCACGTGCGCGAGCTGCGGCGGTCGGCCGAGGGCTGCGATACCTATCTGTCGCAATGGGAAGGGCGCGCCACCCTGCATTGGCCGGACGGGCACGAACTGGCGCTGCACGCCGATCCGGCCTTCGCGCACCTGGTGGTGTACACCGCGCCGGGCTCCGATTTTCTCTGCGTCGAGCCGGTGACCAATGTGGCGGACGCCTTCAACCTGGCGGCGGGCGGCGACACGCGCACCGGCATGCGGGTGCTGGAGCCCGGTGCGCGCTTCAGCGCGACCGCCTTGCTGGGGCTGGCCGCGCCTCGGGCAGGGCGTTCCTGAGCGGCGTTGCGGGAACGCATGCCGCGCTTTGAAAGCGCCGTCGCCTGCGGCGATAATCCCGGCAATCCAAGTCTAGGGAGTCGTTACGTGAAAAAGCTCAGCACCGAACAATTGGAGGCCGCGGCCGAGACGCTGCGCCGGGTGCAGGCCAGGCTGGCCCGCGCCGGCAACCTGCCGCTTGAGCCGACCCTCTACGCCTGCGCGAAGGGTTTCCGCCGCAACGTGCCCGACTACCTCTGGGCCTGGCTGTCCGGCCTGCTGGCGCCGCACAAAAGCCTGTCCGCCTGGATGGACGCGCACCAGCCGGGCTGGCGCGAAGGCAAGACGCCGGCCGCGGCGGTCTACGCGCGCACCGAGAACGGCTGGTTCGAGTGGCTGATCGCCGAACTGGAAGCCGAGATCAACGATCCCCACGCCCGCGCCCGGCGCGAAGGGCGCTAGAACCCCTCCAGCACCACCTTGCCCCGCGCCTTGCCGCTTTCGATGAAGGCGTGGGCGCGGCGCAGGTTTTCGGCGCTGATCTTGCCGTAGTGCTCGCCCAGCGTGGTGCGCAGCGTGCCGTCGTCGATCAGGCGGGCGGCCTGGTTCAGCAGTTCGTGCTGGGCGATCAGGTCGGGCGTGCCGTGCAAGGGCCGCGCGAACATGAATTCCCAATGCAGCGACGCCGACTTGGACTTGAGCAGGCGCACGTCGATGGCGTCGGGGTCGTCGATCAGCGCGACCCGGCCTTGCGGCGCGATCGCTTCGGCGATCTGCGGGAAGTGCTGGTCGGTGTGGGTGAGCGCGGCGATATCGCTGACGTGTTCGAAGCCGATGCGCTTGAGTTCCGCGGCCAGCGGCTGGGCATGGTCGATGACGTGGTGCGCGCCCAGTTCGCGCACCCAGGCCTGCGTCTCGGGGCGGGAAGCGGTGCCGATCACGGTCAGGCCCGTCAGTTGGCGGGCCAGTTGCACCAGGATAGACCCCACGCCGCCGGCGGCGCCGACGACGAGCAGGCTGCGCTGGCTGGGCGCGCGGTTGTCCAGCACGCGCAGCCGGTCGAACAGCAGTTCCCATGCGGTGATGGTGGTCAGCGGCAAGGCCGCGGCCTGGGCGAAATCCAGGCTGGCGGGCATGGCGCCGACGATGCGTTCGTCGACCACGTGCAGCTCGCTGTTGGCGCCGGGGCGGTTCAGCGCGCCCGCGTACCAGACCCGGTCGCCGGGCTTGAACAGGCTGGCCTTGGCGCCCGTGGCGCGCACGACGCCGGCGGCGTCCCAGCCTATGATTTCCGGCTGGCCGTCCCGGGGCTTGCGGTTGGCGCGGATCTTCACGTCCACGGGATTGACCGAGATGGCGCGGACCTCGACCAGCAGGTCGCGGTCGCCGGGCACGGGATCGGCGATGGTGATGTCCTGCAGCGCTTCGGGATGGTCGGCGGGCAGGTTCTTGAAGTAGGCGATGGCTTTCATGGATGGGGCTCGGCGGTGGGTCAGATGATGGAACGGACGACGCCGCCGTCCACGCGCAGCGCGGCGCCGTTGGTGGCGGAGGCCTGGGGGGAGCTGGCGTAGACGACCATGTTGGCCACTTCCTCGACGGTGGCCAGGCGGCGCAGCAGCGAAGTGGGGCGGTGCTGGGCGATGAAGTCGCGTTCCATGTCGTCCTGGGTGACGCCCTGTTCCCTGGCCATTTCGGCGAAGAATTCCGATACGCCCTCGGAGCGCGTCGGGCCGGGCAGCACGGCATTCACCGTGACGCCGGTGCCGGCGGTCAGTTCGGCCAGGCCGCGCGACACGCCCAGCAGCGCCGTCTTGCTGACGCCGTAGTGGATCATTTCGGCGGGGATCTGCACCCCCGATTCGCTGGAGATGAATACGATGCGGCCCCAGCCGGCGGCCAGCATGCGGGGCAGGTAGTAGCGCGACAGGCGCACGCCGCTCATGAGGTTCACGTCCAGCATGTACTGCCAGTCGTCGTCGGTGATTTCCGTGAAGGACTTGGGCGCGAAGTAGCCGGCGTTGTTGATCAGGATGTCCACGTCCGGGTGCGCGGCCGAAATAGAGGCGGCGCCGTCGGCCGTGGCCAGGTCGGCCTGGACGGTGCCGACCCGGGCCGAGGGAAGCTGTTCGGCGATGGTGCCGGCGGCCTGCGCGAGCTTGCCGGCATTGCGGCCGTGCAGCACGACTTCCGCGCCGGCCTGGGCCAGGCCGACGGCGATGGCCAGCCCGATGCCGCCGGACGATCCGGTGACCAGGGCTTTCTTGCCGTTGAGTTCGATGTTCATGGGTGGGCTCCTTGTGTCGGGGATGAGGCATGATTGCCCAGTCCGCGCCAATGAAAAACCGGCTAGCATCGCAGTCAGTTTCAATCATTCGTTGAAAATGGAATCGGGCATGGTGCGGTTCGAGGACCTCAAGATCTTTCTGGCCGCGGCCGACCAGGGCAGTTTCTCGGCCGCGGCGCGCGAACTGGACCTGACTCCCGCGGCCGCCAGCGCCGCGCTCAAGCGGCTGGAGCAGGCCCTGGAAGCGCGCCTCTTCGTGCGGTCGACGCGCAGCCTCAGGCTGACCGGCGATGGCGAGCGCTACCTGGAGTACGCACGTTCCGCCATTTCGACGCTGGAAGCCGGCAAGAACGCGGTGGCGCGCAGCAAGACGGAAATCTCGGGCACGCTGTCCGTGTCGATTCCATCCGACCTGGGCCGCCACGTGCTGCTGCCGTGGCTGGACGAATTCCAGGAACGGCATCCGCGCGTGGCCTTCCAGGTGCGCATCAGCGACCGCCTGGCCGACCTGTACCGGCAGCCCGTCGACCTCGCGGTGCGCTACGGCACGCCGACGGATTCCGGACTGGTGGCCCTGCCGTTGGCCGAGCGCAACCACCGCGTGGTCTGCGCGTCGCCCGCCTATTTCGCGCGCCATGGCATGCCGCAGGCGCCCGCGGACCTGCGCCGCCACAACTGCCTGTCCTTCGTGCTGGGCGAGACGCTGCACGACCGCTGGACCTTCCTGCGCGCCGACGGCTCCACGCTGACGGTGCCGGTCAAGGGCGACCGCGTGGGGGACGACGGCGAACTGGTGCGCCGCTGGGCCTTGGCGGGACATGGCGTGGCCTACAAGTCGCGCTACGACGTGCTGTCCGACCTGCGGGCGGGCCGGCTGGTCGAGGCCTTGGGCGACTACGCCGGCGAGCCGTCGCCGCTATACCTGCTGTGCGTGCACCGCATGCTGCTGTCGCCGGCGGTCCGGCGCCTGCGCGAGTTCCTCCAGGAACGCTTCAGGCAGTTCGAGGCGGGCTAGGGCCGCCGTCCGCTCGCCGGCGCGGGCTCAATGCGCATGGCTGGCGCGGTTGGCGGCGCGGGTGCGGGCCGCCTTCTTGGCGGCCGCCGACCGTCCGGCCGCGCCCTTGGTGGCGGCAGCCTTCTTGGCCGCCGCCGAACGGGCCGCCGCCGTGCGCTTGGCGGCCGCCGTGCCGGCCTGGCGGGACAGGGCCGGGCGCGACGCCGGCTTGGCGCTTTCCCGCTTCAGCGCGGTGGTGGTGGCGCGGGCGCGCTTGGTGGACTTGGCATGTCCGTCGCTGCCCGCATGGCTGTCCTGCGCGGCCTTGTGCTTCGTGGCGGCGCTGGCCTTCTTGGGGGCGGGCAGCTTGACGCCGGCGCGGCGGGCCTTGGACAGGCCGATGGCAATGGCCTGTTTGGTGGACCGCACGCCGTGCTTGCCTTCGCGCACGTGCTCGATTTCCTCTCGCACGAATTCTCCGGCCTGCGTGGATGCGGACTTTCCTTGACGTTTGTCGCGCGCCGCTCGTTCCAGGGTTTTTCGTTCAGGCATGACGATACCTCCTTGCTTGCGTTGCGGGAAACGCGTTCCGCGCGTGCGCCGAGTCCGGCGCGACGGAACTCGTAACACCACTCTAGCGCCGTGAGCGTATGCTGTGTGTTCGAATGGATTGCCGGTCGTAAGCGCCGGAACATCGCCGCCAGGCCGCCGATTCACGACTCACCCCCCTTCGCGGAGACGAGCTATGTCGAATCATGTCTACAAGCAAATCGAACTGGTGGGCTCATCCACCAAGTCCACCGATGACGCCATCGCGCAAGCCATCGAGCGCGCGTCCGAAACCCTGCGCAACCTGGATTGGTTCGAGGTCACCGAAGTGCGCGGCCATATCAAGGACGGCAAGGTGGCGCACTGGCAGGTCGGTTTGAAGATCGGCATGCGCCTGGAGGGGAACAGCTAGTCCGGGCCGTTGCTTCTTTCTTGAGCACAGGTTGCAAGTGATTGTCGGATAAGGGCTTTTCGGGCTTGTTATCGGACTGTTCATAGGCTTGTCCACATTCGGTGGGGACAAGCGCGATCCGGTTTCGGCCGTCGCGCCGCCACCCTCTTCGCGCCTGGGCGGACGCGCCGCGTTGCGCGTTTCTTGCCCGGTGCCTGCAAGTCGTTGGCCCGTAAGGATTTTTGCAGGCTGCCCGCATACTGTCCTCAGGCTTATCCACATTTCCCGGGGACAACCGGCGGCTCGCATCGCGGCGTTTGAGCCTTTCTTGACCACCTCTTGCAGGCCATTGATATGCAAAGGGAATCGCGACCTGCCCTCATACTGTCCTCATGCTTTTCCACAGAACGCGGGGACAAATCCACATTGCCGCCCGGCGCGCCGGGAATCCGGCGCCGCCGGTCCGGTTTTAGTGGATAAGTGCGTCAAAAATCATCCAAAAGCAGGATTGCGCAAATGTTGACCGCCGCTTGCAAGTGCTTGGCGGGACAGGGGATTTCGGTTCTGCCCCAAGGCTGTCCTCAACCTTCTCCACAGTTGGCGGGGATAAGTGGGCCCCCACGCTGCGCGCGCGTTGCGCGCTTGCTGCCCCCCGGGGGGCTGGCCCGCCTTGGGGCGGCCCGGCGGCGGGCCGGCTATTTTTGCGGGCGCTGTCTTGCTGCCCCCGAGGGGGCGCCTTTGTCTTGGGGCGGCCCGGCGACAAAAAAAAGCCCCCCGAACGTATCGGGGGGCTTGATCGCCTGGAGGTAGGGCAGGCGATCTCTGCCGGCCGGAGCGTGGCTCCAGGCCGGCAGCGGCGGCGATCAGGCGTTGAACTTCTTGATCCAATCCACGTAGCGGTCGATCCAGCCTTGCAGGAATTTGCGCGTGCCTTCGTTGGTGATGTTGTACTGGTCGTCGATGAGGCCTTCGGTGTACTGCAGGAAGACTTCGGGCGTGGTCAGCGCGTTGGCGCCTTCGGCGGCCAGGATGTTGCGCAGGTGCTGCTGCATGAGGGCGGTGCCGGCGGCGCTGGGCGAGGTGCCGAGGATGCCGACGGCCTTGCCCGTCCAGGAATTCTGGCCCCAGGGGCGCGAACCCCAGTCGATGGCGTTCTTGAGGGCGGCGGGCAAGGAGCGGTTGTGCTCGGGCGACACGAACAGAATGCCCTGCGCGTCGGCGATCTGCTGCTTGAGCTTGGCGGCGGGAGCGGGCAGGTCGTTTTCGTTGTCCTGGTTGTAGAGCGGCACGTCGCCCAGGCTCACGTATTCGAACTTGAAGTCCGCGGGCACCAGCTTTTCCAGTGCGCGGGCCAGCCGCAGATTGAACGAGGCGGCGCGCAGGCTTCCGACGAAAACAGCGATCTTGTAGGTGCTCATGGGGCGCATGCTCCAAGCGGTGGAAAGGAACGATCAGTGTAGACCTGTCCGCACACGGGCTCAATGCGGATCGCGCATATGGTTATTCAGCAAAATGACGCGGTGATGTCGATGGCGTCCGCCCTCCTCTGTGCACCGTCGTGGTGCCGGACGCCGCCGTTCTTCACCACGATGGGGGCCGGCGCGCCGGGCGTTGCCCCCATCGCCCCGGGGAGCGGGCCGCGCGGCGGGGTTGGCACGCCGCTTGCTTGCTGGCCAGGCATAACACGCTGCACGCTGCTCCAGGAGTTCCGTCATGTCCAGTTCCGCCGTTCCCGCCCCGGTCACCATGTTGGTCACCCGGCACATCGCGCCCGAGCGCTATAGCGATTTTCTGTCCTGGATGCGCCAGGGCGAGATCCTCGCCGCCGGCTTTCCCGGCTTCCTCGGGTCGGGCGTGCTGCAGCCGCCGGAAGGCGGGGACCAATACCAGATCGTGCTGCGCTTCGCCGACGAGGCCAGCCTGAACCGTTGGGAGAATTCGCTGCCGCGCCGCATGTGGCTGGAACGCGGCACGGCGCTGGTGCGCGCCAGCCATGCCCGCCGCGCCAGCGGCACGGACGGCTGGTTCGCGCCCAAGCCCAGCGCGCCGCCCCGCTGGAAGCAGGCGGTCAGCATCTGGCTGGCCTATTTCCCCGTGCTGCTCGCTTTCTCCATTCTGGCGAGCGAGCCCTTGAGCGTGTTGCCCGTGTTCTGGCGCGTCCTGATCACCAGCGTGGCGCTGACGCCCGTCATGGTGTTCGTCTGCATACCGCTGGTGTCGCGGATGCTGCAGCGCTGGCTGCGCGCCGGCTGACGGCCGGACGGCCGCCCGGGGCCGTCATCATGCGGCCCTGGCCTGGCGCGTGGAGTACAGCCGGTGCAGCGTGATCTTGCGCACGGCGGCCTGGCTGTCCAGGATGTGCGCGCGCAGGAGGTCCGCGGCGCTTGCGGCATTGCCTTCCAGCACCGCGGCCAGGATCGCGCCGTGTTCTTCGTAGGTCTTGCCGATGCGGTCGGGCTGCGTGAAATCCAGCCGCCGCACGATGCGGATGCGCTCTGTGGCGGCGCGGTGCACGCGCGATATCTCGGGGTTGCCGGCTGCGGCAACCAGGTCGATATGGAAGCGCTCGTCCAGGTCGGCCAGCCATTCGCAGTCGCTGGACCGCCCGTCCGCATCCACCAGCCAGGTGTCCGCCAGCGGCCGCAGCGCGCGCAGCCGGTCGCCGCCGCCCGGCGCGCAGATCGCCTGCACCGCGGCCGCTTCCAGCACGCTGCGCAATTCGTAGAAATGGTCCAGCGTATTGAAGTCCAGCGGCTTGACCAGCCAGCCGTTGCGCTGCCGCACCTCCAGGTAGCCTTCGCGTTCCAGGCGGAACAGCGCTTCGCGCACCGGCGTGCGGCTGACCTGGAGCCGGTCGGCGATTTCGGTTTCGGTAAAGCGGTCGCCCGGCGCCAGGCGGAATTCCAGGATGTCCCGTTTCAGCGTGCCGTATACGGTGTCGGCCAGCGTGCGCGGGATCTCGATCGCGGCGAAAGCGGTGTCCATGTGTGCCTCGGCGTTGCGGTTCAGAGGGGGAGCGCTTGCGCCGCGCCGGCCTGTTCCAGGACCAGGGCGGCGCGCAGGCAATCGGTCTCGCGCCAGGGCGCGCCGATCAGTTGCACGCCCAGCGGAAGATGGTCGTCCTGCCCGGCGCGGGGCCAGACCGGCGCGGTGCAGACAGGCAGGCCGATGCAGGACACCGGCTGCGTCAGGATCCCCATGCTGGCGCGCGTCGGCAACTGCCTGCCCGCAAGCTCCAGCCAGTCCGCCCCGATGGGCGTGGCGGGCACGGGCGTGGCCGGCGCGATCAGCACGTCGTAGTCCTCGAACAGCGCCAGCGCTTCGCGGTAGACGCGGTGGCGGATGCGCTGCGCCTGCTGCGTCCAGGCCGCGGGCACCAGGCTGCCGGCGACCAGGCGGTCGCGCGAATGCGGCTCGTAGTAGTCGTAGTGCGTGACGAGCCTGCGGCGATGCAGGGCGCCGCCCTCCGCGGCGGTGATGACGAAGGCGGCGGAGCGCGCCTGGGCGGCGCCGTGCAGCTCGACGCAGGCGTCGGCGCCCAATGCGCGCGCGGCGATGTCGACGGCGCGGCGGGCCTGCGGGCCGGCCCATTCCGTGAAGTAGCCGCCCAGCACCGCCGCGCGCAGGGGCCGGGCTTCGTCGGCCAGCGCGGACAGGACGGGTTCAATGGGGCGCTGCGCGCAGGCGACGTCGTCCGGGTCCTGGCCCTGCAGCGCGTCGTAGGCGGCGGCAAGATCGGCGGCGCTGGCCGCGAACGGCCCCAGGTGGTCCAGGCTGCCGACGAAGGGAAACGAGCCCGTGCGCGGCAGCCTGCCGTAGGTGGGCTTCAGGCCGAAGACCCCGCATAGCGAGGCGGGCACGCGGATCGAGCCGTTGGTGTCCGACCCCAGGGTCAGCGGCACCAGGCCGCCCGCGACGGCGGCGGCGCTGCCGCCCGAGGAGCCGCCCGCGATGCGCGAGGGATCCCGCGGGTTGCGGCAGGCGCCGTAATGGGAGTTCTCGGTCGTGAAGCCATAGGCGTGCTCGTCCATGTTCAAGGCGCCGACCAGCACCGCGCCGGCGTCGCGCATGCGTTCGACCAGCCTGGCGTCGCGCCGCGCGGGCGGATTGGCGGCGTTGACCCTGCCGCCCGCCAGCGTCACCTCGTCGGCGATATCGAACAGGTTCTTCACGGCGTAGGGCACGCCCGCCAGCGGCGGCAGCGCTTCGCCGCGGGCGCGGCGCGCATCGATGGCCGCGGCCTCCTGCCGCGCGCGGGCCTCGGTGACGGCGGTGAAGCAGTTGTAGCGCGGGTCGCGCTCGCGCACGCGGGCCAGGGTGGCCTGCAGCACCGCCATGGCGCTGCGCTGGCCGCTGCGGACCAGGTGCGCGATCTCCAGTGCGGGACCGTTCACGGACGGAATACCGAGGCGGATTCCAGGTCCGCGGACAGCGGCTCGTCCACGAAGCTCGAGGCGATCTCGTGGATGCGCGAGAACTGTCGCGCGACTTCCGCCGCGGCGGGTTCGCGCAAGGCATAGCCGGCAAGCGCCAGCGCGCTGCGCACGTATTGGTCTATGGTTTCCTGGGTCATGGCGGGCTCTCCGTTGGGCAGGGTGCTTACTTGCGGACTTCGCGCTGGAAAATTTCCAGGCTCAGCTTTTTCATCTGGACGAAGCCGGGCTCGGACAGCGTCTCCACGGTGCGCGGGCGGGCATCGCGGTAATCCAGGATCTCCGCCACCCGGGTGGGGCGCTTGGTCAAGAGCAGGACCTGGTCGGCCAGGTACACGGCTTCCTCCAGGTCGTGGGACACGAGCAGCATGGTGGTGCCCGTCCGCATGAAGACTTCCTGCAGCTTTTCGCGGATGAACAGGGTCATCTCGAAGTCCAGGGCGGAGAACGGCTCGTCCAGGAACAGCACCTCGGGCCCGGGAGCCAGCGCCCGCATGATGGAGGCGGTTTGCTGCTGCCCGCCCGAGAGCTCGTAGGGATAGCGCTTCAGGTCGAACTTGACGTCGAACGAGGCCACCAGCTCTTCCACGCGGGCGTCGACGTCGGCCTTGCTGCGGCCTTCCAGGCGTAGCGGATAGGCGATGTTGTCGATGGTGCGCAGCCACGGGAACATGGCCTCGCGGTAGTTCTGGAAGACATAGCCGATCTTGGTCTGCGCCAGCGACTTGCCGTCGAACAGGATTTCTCCCGCATCGACCGGGATCAGGCCGGCGATCATGTTGATCAGCGTGGACTTGCCGCAGCCGTTGGGGCCGAACACGGACACGATCTTGCCCTTGGGGATGTCCAGGTTGAAGTCTTCGTACAGCGGCCAGCCGGCGAAGTACTTGGTCAGCCCGCGGATCGTGATGTGCGTGCCCAGCGGGCCCGGCTCGAACGGCGCGGCGGGCGGGGCGGGGGCGATGACGGGATTGATGACGGTGGACATTTACCGGCCGCTCCAATGGACGACGCGCTTTTCCAGCACGAGAAAAAGAATGTTCAGCACGTAGCCGAGCGCGCCCGCCGCCAGGATCGAGGCGTACATCTCGCGCACGTTCAGCACCTGCTGCGCATTGATGATGCGATTGCCCAGGCCGCTGTCGGACCCGATGAACATCTCCGCGACGATCACGATGACCAGCGCCATCGATACGCCGCTGCGCAGGCCCACGAAGGTGGGCTGCAGGCTTTCCCATATCAGCACGTCCTTGAAGATCCGCCAGCGCGACGCGCCCATCACGCGCGCGGCCATGACGCGCTGTTTGCGCGCATTGATCACGCCGTAGGCGCTGTTGAACAGGATCACCAGCACCGCGGCGAAGGCCGCGATGGCGATCTTGTTCATGTCGGTGACGCCGAAGATCATCAGGAACAGCGGGATCAGCGCGGAGGACGGCGTGGACCGGAAGAAGTCCACCAGGAACTCCACGCTGCGGTAGGCTTTTTCGCTGCTGCCCAGCAGTACGCCCAGCGGCACGCCGATCACGCCGGCGATCAGGAAGGCCTGCAGCGTGCGGCTGAGGGAAGCCAGGAAGTCGCCCAGCAGCGGGCCGCCCGCCATGCCCTTGGCCAGCGCCGCGATGGCGGCGGCGGGCGTGGGAAGCAGGACCGGGCTCACCAGGTGCAGGCGCACCACCAGGTCCCATACGATGAACAGGGCCAGCGGGCCGATCAGCGGCAGCAGGCGCGCGGCATTGAACCGGCGCGCGGGCCGTTTGGTTCCGGGGGCGGCGGCAGTCATTGCGGTGGCGCCCATGGCTCAGCCCTTGTAGAGCATGCTGGAGACGTCCACCTTCTGCGCGAACACGCCCTTGTCCGCGAAAAGGTCGAAGAACTTCTGGAAGTACTGGATGTCGCCGGGCGTGAATTCGTTGTAGAGCGTGTAGGCCGCGAGCGGCACTTCCTCCGTCATCGGGCCTTCGATCGCCGTGTACCCCTTCATGTAGGGGCGCGCCTCGTCGGGCTTGCTGCGGATCAGTTCGATGCCGCGGGCATAGGCGGCGATGAATTTCTTGCTTTCCTCGGGATGCTTCTTCAGGAAGGCGGTGGTCAGCGACGCCGATCCGCCGAACCAGGGCGCCATGGGATCGCCCAGCACGTATTTGGCGATGACGCCCGCTTCCAGCACGCGGGTCGTGCCGTTCAGCCTGCCGACGGTGCCCGTGGGCTCCAGCGTGTAGCAGGCGTCCAACTGGCCGGCGGCAACCGCGGCGACATGCTGGCTGATCGCCAGCTCCACCACGGTTGCCCCGGTTGCGCCGGCGCGCTCCAGCACTGCTTTGGCCAGCGTGGCATTCTGGATGCCGGGTCCAGATCCGACCTTTTTCCCCTTGAGGTCTGCTATGGATGCGATGGGACTGTCTTTCGCGACGATGAATTCGTCCAGCACGTTCCTGGCGTTGCTGGGATTGGATGCGAAAATCTTGAACAGGCCGGGCGAGGCGATCTCGCCGATGGCCAGGTTGGCGGAGCCGGTGCCGTTGGCGCTGCCGTCCGCGCGGCCGGCCAGCATGGCTTCCATGACCTGCTGCGCGCCGGCGAACTTCAGCGGTTCGACATTCAGTCCGGCCTCTTTGAAATAGCCTTTTTCCAGGGCCGCGTAGAAGGGCAGGCCGGCCGCGACGGGCCAGAAGCCGATGCGGATGACCGGGCCCGCCTGCGCCCGTGCGAGCGCAGGCGCGGCCAGCGTCGCGGCTCCCAGCGCGGCACCCCGGATCAGCCGGCGGCGGGTGGCGTTGAAGGCGAAGGGCGCATTGCGGTTGATCATGTGGGGCTCCTGGGCTGCGAAGAAGATGAGGCTTGTGGACAAGCTTGCATACCAGGCATCAAGCAAAAGCCATGCCAACCCGTTCGCCGCCGGCCCGCGGCCATGCCGCGCTCGGGCCGGCCTCGGCCTGGTGCCGCGCGTGAACCGCTTTGGTGCATGGCGCACCACGGAAGGGGACGCAACCCTGCGGACGAACCGCGGCCGGTATTATGGCGGTAGCATGTCGGCGAATGAATACCCGTTTTGTCGAAGCCTTTCTGTGGTCGGCGCGCCTGGGCAGTTTCCGGGCGGCCAGCGACCGCCTGCACATCACCCAGGCCGCGGTGGCGAACCGCGTCGCCTCGCTGGAAGAGGACATCGGCGCCCGCCTGTTCGAGCGCGACGCCAAAGAGCTCCGGCTGACCGCCATCGGCACCCGGCTGCTCGACTACGGCGAACGCCTGCTGGAAATCCGCCAGCAGATCCTGTCGCTGGGCAAGCGGGGCGACGAGGTGTTCGGCCTGGTGCGCATCGGCGCGATCGAAACCGTCGTGCATACCTGGCTGATCGGCTTCCTGACCAATTTGCGGTCCACGTATCCGGGCATCGAGGTGCAGCTCACGTCCGAGACCACGCGGGCCCTGCATCGCGGCTTGCGCGAAGGCACGCTGGACATCGCGCTGCAGACGGACCTGCTGAACGATTCCGGCATCATCAGCACGGCCTGCCTGCCGATGGAGATGGGCTGGGTGGGGCCGGCGGGCGACGAAGAGTCGCTGCCGGTGCGGCAGTTGCTGGCCGAGCCGGTGCTGACCATGAGCCCCGGGTCGCAGCCCCACGAGGCGCTCAAGGCGCTGTACCGCGAGGCCGGCATGCCGCTGGGCAAGGTGCATTGCGTCAGTTCGATCTCCGCGTTGGCGCGGCTGGTGCGCAGCGGCTTCGGGCGGGCGCTGGTGCCGCTGCCTCCCGTTTATGAGTACGTCGCGCGCGGCGAGGTGCAGATCATCCGCAGCGATATTCCCGTGCCGCCCCAGTTGCTGGTCGTGAGCTATCTGGATAGCGCGGGCTCCGACGCCATCCGGCTGGTCGCCGAACTGGCTTGCCGCGCCTCGGATCAATTCACGGCGTCTGTGTCTGCCCCAAGGCTGGGCTCGGCGCAATAGTGTTATCCCTAGGGCGGCTTTCAGTAATTCTGTTGCCGCGTAGAAAAATTACTCGTTTGTCCGCAGCCCGCATGCCGGCTGAAGATTGGGCCTTCCGCAACCGAAGGAACATCCCGTTTTCCGCCCATGAGCACGCATCCCGCATCCTCTCTCCCGCCCAATGGCCTGCTGTTCGTCGCCTCTGACGTAGACGCTGCCGACGAGGCCGATTTCAACCACTGGTACGACCGCGAACACGTGGAGGAGCGCGTGCGCATCCCCGGTTTCCTGTCGGGCGCCCGCTATCTGTCGCGGGACGGCGGCCGCAAATACCTGGGCCTGTACCGCACGGAATCGCTGGCCGCCTTCACCTCGCCCGACTACCGCAAGGCCTTCGGGCACCAGACGCCCTGGTCCGTGGCCAATCTGGACCGCATGCGCAATCCGATCCGCCGCGTCTGCGCGGTGCAGGCCGTGACCGGCTTCGGCACCGGCAGCCGGCTCGTCGTGCTGCCGCTGCCGGGCGCCGACGGCGGCGAGGCGTCGATCGCGCGGGCGCGCCGGGTGGGCGCGGAGCTGGCCGAGCAGGACGGCTTCGTCCAGTCCTATCTGCTGGTGCCGGACGCCGCCCTCAGCACGCCGCTGCCGCGCGAATCCACGGAAAACCGGCAGTTGTGTCCCATCTTCGTGGTCGAGGCCGGCACGGCGCCGGCCGCCCAGGCGCTGCGCGCCCGCGCGTCCTCCGCGTTCGAGGCCGACCCGGCGGGCGCCTGGCTGCTGGAATTGGGCTGGAAACTGACTGCGACGGACCTGCGCTGAGCAAAAACAGGGGAACCCCATGACTGAAGAAACGCTATACGACGCCGCGGCCGTCAAGACCGCGGCCCCGCCCGACAAGATGCGGCGCCTGGCGCTGGCCAGTTCGGTCGGCACGACGCTGGAATGGTACGACTTCACGATCTACAACCTGATGGCGGCGCTGGTGTTCAACGCCATCTTCTTTCCGTCCTTCGATCCGCTGACGGGCACCATCCTGGCGTTCTCCACCTACGCCGTGGGCTACGTCTCGCGGCCGCTGGGCGGCTTCGTCTTCGGCCACCTGGGCGACAGGCTGGGGCGCAAGTTCGTCCTGGTCGCCACCCTGGTCATCATGGGCGTTTCCACCGGCCTGATGGGGCTGCTGCCCACTTACGCCTCCTGGGGCGTGTGGGCGCCGGCGGCGCTGGTGGCGCTGCGCTTCATCCAGGGCGTGGCCCTGGGCGGAGAGTGGGCGGGCGCGGTGCTGCTGTCGATGGAGCACGGCCGCCCCGACCAGCGCGGGCGCAACGCCTCGTTCACGCAGGTCGGCCCGTCCTGCGGCACGCTGATCGGCACCGGCTTCATCGCGGCGGTGACGGCATTCCTCAGCCCCGAGGAGTTCCAGGCCTGGGGCTGGCGCGTTCCTTTCGTTTCCAGCGTGGCGCTGGTGCTGTTCGGCCTGTGGCTGCGCCGCGGCGTCGAAGAAACGCCGGTGTTCCGCGAAATGGAGGAAAAGCGCGAAACCGCCAGCACGCCCATCAAGGAAGTGCTGGGCCGGCATTGGCGGCAATTGCTGGTCGCCGGCGGCTCGCGCATCGGTTCCGACGTGCTTTACGCGCTGGTGGTCGTATTCACGCTGACGTACGTGACGACGGTGCTGCACCTGTCGCGGCCCATGGCCCTCATGGCGACCATGCTGGGCGCGGCCCTGAACGCGATCGCCGTGCCGCTGTGCGGGCACCTGTCGGACCGGATCGGCCGGCGCCCGGTGTACCTGGCCGGCGCGGTGCTGGGCATGGCCTGGGCGTTCGTGTTCTTCGTGCTGATGGATACCGCCAACCCGCTCGCCATTTGCGCGGCGGTGGTGGTGGGGCTGTTGATCCATGCCCTGATGTACGGCCCGCAGGCCGCCTTCATCACCGAGCAGTTCCCCGGCCGGGTGCGCTACGCCGGCTCGTCCCTGGCCTACACGCTGGCCGGCATCGTGGGCGGCGGGTTCGCGCCGCTGATCATCGCCAGCCTGTTCAAATCCTGGGATTCGACCCTTGCGATCTCGCTGTACGTGGCCGCCGCGCTGGCGCTGACCGCAGTGGCCGTGCTGGCCGCCCGGGAAACCGCCAAATCTCCGCTGCAGCGCTGACGCGGCGCCGTTTCACGCGATGCCGCGGTTGGCCAGCGGATCGCCCGCCAGCCAGCGCTCGAGGTTGTCCACGAACAAGCCGCGCACCCGCGCGGCGTTGCCGTCCGAGAAGCCGGCGCTGTGCGGCGTGACGATCACGTTGGGCAAGTCCCACAGGGCGGAATCCGCCGGCAGCGGCTCGTGCTGGAACACGTCGAGAAAGGCGCCGCCCAGGCGGCCCGCCCGCAGCGAGGCGATCAGCGCGGCCTCGTCGATCACGTGGCCGCGGGCCACGTTGACCACCATGGCGTGGGCGGGCAGGGCGGCCAGCGCGCGGCCGTCGATGAGATTGCGCGTGGCCGAGGTAAGCGGGCAGGCCAGCACCAGCCAGTCGGCTTCCGGCAGCAGGCCGGGCAGCTCGCCGTAGCCCACGCTGCGGCTGGCCTGCGGCACCGGCGCGCCGCTGTGGCGCGCGACCGACAGCCTCAGGCCCAGCGCGATCAGCAGCGCGCCGATGCGCTGGCCGATGCCGCCCCAGCCCACCACGACGGCATGCTGGCCGGCCAGGTCCCGCGGCATGCGCTCATCCAGCAGCGGGCGCCATGCGCGCTCGCGCTGGTCCGCGGCCAGCATCGGCAGGCGGCGGGCCAGGGCCAGCACGCCGGCAATGGCGGCCTGGGCCACCACGGGATCGCTGGCGCCCTGCGAGGTCGTGATCGCCACGCCGCGCGCATGCAGGCTCTGGTAGATCTCGCGGTCGGCGCCGGCGGAGTGCACGTGCACCCAGCGCAGCGCCGGCGCGCGCCGCAGCGCGTCGTAGTACCGCGCCGTATCCGGGTGGATCTCGAACTTGGTCGAGTGACCCGTGATGTCCCGCGAGATGAAGGCGGCTTCGGCGGCCGTGGGTTCGCCCGCCACGGGATGGACCAGCGCATAGCGGCCCGCGGCGGACGTGCCGTCCAGCGCCTGCCGCAATGGCAGGGCTTCGGCCGGCGAACACAGGATACGGATGTCGGGGCGTTGCGTCATGGATGCGGCGGGTCCTGGAGCTGGCGCGTTCAATGGGCCTGGGGCGCGAACTTTTTCACCAGTACGGCCCACTTGTCGTGCTCGCGCCTGATGAAATCGGAAAACTGCCCGGCCGTGCCGCCGACCGGCTCGGCGCCCTCGCGCAGCATTTGTTCGTTCAGCGCCGGCAGGGCGGCGTTGACTTCGCGGTTGACGACGTCCACCACCTGCTGGGGCGTGCCCTTGGGCGCGAAGAAGCCGAACCACGAGCCGGCGTCGAAGCCAGGATAGCCGGATTCGGCGATGGTGGGCAGGTCGGGCAGGGTCGCGGAGCGCTGCGAGGTGCTGACCGCCAGCGCGCGCAGCTTGCCGGCGCGGATGTGGCCGATCACGGACGGGATGGTGGCGAACATGAAATCGATGCGCCCGGCCAGCAGGTCGTTGACGGCGTCGGCGCCTTTGTAGGGCACGTGCGTGGCGTTGACGCCCAGCTCGTCCATCAGCATGTAGCTCGACAGGTGCGAGGACGTGCCGACGCCGGTGGAGCTGTAGTTGAGCTGGCCGGCAGTCTTGACGTACTTCAGGAAGCCCTGGATGTCCCGGGCGGGAGAGGAGGGCGGCACCACCAGCACGTTGGGCACGGTGGCGATCTGCACCATGGGGACCAGGTCGGTCAGGGGGCTGTAGGGCAGCTTGTTCAGGGACGGGTTGACGGCGATCGGGCCGACGGAATTGACGATCAGCGTATGGCCGTCGGCCGCCGCGCGCACGACGTATTCCGTGCCGATATTGCCGCCGGCGCCCGGCTTGTTTTCGACGACGAAGGGTTGGCCCAGTTTCTGCGTCAGGGTATTGGTGACGCTGCGGGTGAGGGTGTCGGTGGTGCCGCCGGGCGAAAACGCCACGATGACCTTCACCGGCCGGTCGGGATACTCCTCGGCCAAGGCCGGTGCCGCCGTACAGGCGCCAGCCAGCGCTGCGGAAACGAGCAGGGCTCGGGCAGTGTTCATGATGTCTCCTCGCGTGGATGTCGTCATGCTTGCGATGGCGCCGTGCCGCCACGTCGGCCGGCGCCTGGAAAGCCGAAAGACTCAGTCGCGGTAGCCCGGGTCCAGCCGGTCCAGCTTGCGCAGCAGGGCGGGCCACTCCATCACGCCGTAGGGGCGCCGCGTGCCGGGCTGGTAGTTGTTCCAGGTCTCTTGCAGCACCGCGGCGGGCACGCCCTGCAGCGGCGCGCCCGTGGCCATGGCCGCGAGCTGGGAGCGGCAGGCCAGCTCCAGGCGGTGCATCCAGTTGAAGGCCTCGCCCACGCTGCGGCCCACGGTCAGGGCGCCGTGGTTGCGCAGGATGAGCGCCTCGCCCTGGCCGAGGTCCTGCAGCAGCGAGGCCTGTTCGTCGGTGCCCAGCACCACGCCCTGGTAGTCGTGATAGCCGATCTTGAGGAAGCGCATCGCGGTCTGGGTCAGGGGCAGCAATCCGCATTCGAGCGAGGAAACCGCCATCGACGCCCAGCTATGCGTGTGGATCACGCAGTCCACGTCGTGCCGGTGCGCATGCACGGCGCTGTGGATCACGTAGCCGGCCTTGTTGATGCCGTAGTCCAGTTCGCCGAAATCGGGCCGGGCCAGGATGGTGCCGTCCACGTCGACCTTGATGAGGCTGGAGGCCGTGATTTCCTCGTACATCATCCCGTAGGGGTTGATCAGGAAAGCGTTGTCCTCGTCCGGCACGCGCGCCGAGATGTGGTTGGCCATCATGTCGGCCATGCCGTAGATTTCGACCAGGCGGTAACAGGCCGCCAGGTCGACGCGGGCGTTCCATTCGGCGTCGGAGCATTGCGCGTGCATGGAAGGAATGCGGAGGCGTCCCCGGCCTTGGGTGTCAGTCGTCATCGGAATTCGTGAAGATCCATTGCCGCCGCACCATGCCGCGGCATCCATGGACGGCAATTTATCTGCGGGGCCGGGCGGGGCCTAGCCATGCGCCCGGCATGAGGGCATCACGAATCGAGAAGGGTTGCTCCGGGCCAGCCGCCGTGCCGCACCAGCGCGCGCATCACGTCCAGCAGCACCACCCGCGCGGCCAGCGCCGCCGGCGACAGTTCGTCGTCGTTGATGCAATAGACCAGGTTGCGGCGGAACAGGAAGGGATCGTCGATGGGGTGCATGCTGAGCAGGCCGGATTCCACCCGGGCCACGGCCGCGCCGGGCTGGATGGTGGCCAGCGGATTGGCCTGCACCAGGTCCATCAGCGTGGTCAGCCCATCGACCTCGACGCCGATCCAGGGTTCGACGCCGGCGCGCTCGAACGCGGCCTCGACCCAGGCCCGCAGGCCATGGGCCTTGCTGGTCACGGCCTGCGGCAGGCTGCCCAACTGCGCCATCGTGATGGGCTCGCCGTCGGGCAGCGGCACCATGCCCCGGCGCGCCAGCAGGAACAGGCGTTCGTCCAGCACCGGGATCGCGCTGCGTCCCTGGGTGCTGTCGTTCTGGAACAGCACCGCCAGGTCCAGCCGCCGTCCCGTGAGCAGTTCGCCCAGATTGCCCGACAGGCCTTCGACCAGGTGTAGGCGCACGTTCGGATAGCGTTCGGACATGGCGGCGTAGAACGGCCGGGCCAGCACCGAGGAAGTGGTGGGCGCGAACCCGACGCTCACCAGGCCCGACAGGCGCGCTTCCCGCGCCGCCGCCATCGCGTTTTCCGCATGCCGCAGCGTGAGCTGCGCCTGGCGCAGGAATGCGGTTCCCGCCGGCGTGGGCACCACGCCGGTGGGCGTGCGCAGCAGCAGCCGGGTGCTCAGTTCGCCTTCAAGGCGGCTGATCTGCTGGCTGAGCGCGGAAGCCACCACGCCCAGTTCGCGCGCCGCGCGGCCGATGCTGCCCAGTTCCGCGACGCGGACGAAATAACGGAGTTGGCGGAGTTCCATGGAAAAAAGCGGGGTCGGAGAGGGAATAGTAGTCGCTGGAGACGGGCCCGCGGCCTTGGGGTAAACCAGTCTCGATCGTTCAAAAAAACGTCAGGTATCTGAATTTCGCCTGAATTCCAAACGAAAATTGTTTACACTCGCATCCACAAAATTCAAGTCGGGACGGGCCGCCGCGGGGGCGTGCGCCGTCCCAAGTTACGGGAGAATGTGATGCGCAAGTTGCTGTTGGGAGCGGTGTTGGCCGCCGCGGTGTTCGGAGGCACGGCCCAGGCCGCCGTCGAACCCAAGGCCGTGGTCGCCACGTATTCGGACCTGGCCCTGGCCGGCTACGAAGATTCGCTGACTTCCGCCAAGGCGCTGCGCGATGCCATCAATGCGCTGGTCGCCAAGCCCAGCCCCGATACGCTGAAGGCCGCGCGCGAAGCCTGGCTCGCCGCCCGCGTGCCCTACCAGCAAACCGAGGCCTACCGCTTCGGCAATCCCATCGTCGACGATTGGGAAGGCCGCGTGAACGCCTGGCCGCTGGACGAGGGCCTGATCGACTACGTGGACGCTTCCTACGGCACCGAGAACGACGAGAACGCCTACTACGCGGTCAACGTGAT